>JAABUV010000358.1_pt1 | contig 69525 bp, 69 predicted proteins | sample 5559971 | NCBI WGS metagenome assembly JAABUV01 (sample SAMN10711881, study PRJNA513362) | rock metagenome | isolation source: Antarctica rocks | place: Antarctica: Victoria Land, Knobhead nord | collected 2015-12-19 | reverse complement strand
AAGCCGAAACCACGACTGCGGCCGGTCGCCTTGTCCAGCATCACGTGCCCCTCCATCGGCTCCTTGCCGTACTGCTCGAACGCTGTGCACCGGGCCATGGGCTTTGGTCAGCATCACACCACGGTTGGCACACTGCTTCACGGCAGCGCAGGGAGCAGCTCGCAGCGCGGCGCACCGTCCGTCAGTGCCTTGTCAGTTGTGTGCCAACTGATGCCGCCCACAAAGACCTTGAAGCTCTCGCTGGGCGCTGCGGCGGCGGTGCCATTGGTGTCGGCAGGGCGCTCCTCACTCATTGCACGGCCGCTGCGTGTCTTTGGGTCTCACGACAGGCAGGAAAGCGCTACCTTGCCAAGCTTCTTTGAGACCACTTTTGATGGCAAGCAAAATGAAGGGCGAGGGCCGTTTACGGTTAGAATTGCTCCTACCGTTGCAGTTGCAGGATACAGACTGCAAAGTGAGCGAGCTTGTAGACCCTCACTCATGCATGCATGCATGCATGCATGCGCATTGTTTGGGTCCGTTCAGATGCGCATGCATGCCCTGCGGTATGTGAGGGCACAAGCCCTGCAGCCACCAGGACATGCAAGCAGACGCGAAGCAAGCTCGCAGGGCATGCCCCATCAGACTGACAGTCAGTCACTGCATGAGGCTGTCTGATCACACACAGCCGACTGCTATGCCCAGCCGAAAGTTCAACAGCGCTCAATAAGCAAGCGACTCCACCAGAGTCACGCGCGCTGGCTCCGAAACATGCACTCGTCACACGACCAGTAGAAGTGCGCGGCGCGCTCCATGAAGCTCAGGGGGTGCTGCCGGCGGGGTCCGGCCCGCTGGCCGCGGGCGGGTCGCCGACCGCGAGCAGCACGCCGCGCGCGCACACCAGCGTGTGCCGCAGCAGCTCGCACTCGGCCGCGTAGCGGCCCATCTTGGCGGCCAGCAGCGCGGCGCCCTGCGGATCGGCCTGCCCCGGCGCCGGCAGCGCCGCCGGGCTGCCCGGTGCAGGCTCCGCGGCAAACAGCCCTCCCGGCGACAGCAGCTGCGCCGGGGCCGGCGGCGGCGCGGCCGACAGGGTCGGCGCCGGGCCCGCGTCGGCCGCGGCCGGCGCCTGCCGGGTGGCCGCCCCAGTGAGCCAGCCGAGCAGGCCGGCCTGCGGCGGCGCGGCGGCGGCGGCCGCGCGCTCGCGCTCGCGCGCGAAGTGCGCGACCGCCGCGCCCGGCCAGCGCAGCGCGTCAAAGTCGGCGTCCAGCTCCAGCACCTGCGCAGCACGCCGGCGCAGCTGCCCTCATCACCCAAACTCGCTCGGCAATTGATGTGGCGCAGGCGCTGAGGGGCCCGCCCAGGTCCCTGGTGCGCAAGCACGCATGCTCCACGATTCGTGCACGCCAGCAGGCAGTAGCGTGCTGCCCGGCGTTGCTTGACACAAGAGGCAGACTGGTTCGCAAGCGGGCAGGATCAGGCGGCAGGCGGCTGGCAGGCGGCGGCATGAGAAGTGGCGTCCGCCCCGCGCAGCAGGCCCCAGGACGCGCACATCTCAGGCGCGCGACTGAACCGCCCTGGACGCCCTCTGGAGCGCTCAAAAGGGATGCTGTTGCTCCAGGGCGGGCTTGAGCGCGGGTGGCTGGGCGGCGCCTTGAGCAGAAAGGCCAGGCCCAGGGCGAAGCCGTCGTCGGTGAATCCGGCCTCGGGCGCGCCCGTGCGGCGCGCCGCCAGCGCCTCCTTGCCCAGGAGCGCCGCCTGCGCGCCGGGGCTTGCTCAGTGCCATGCGCCCATGCACCCCTCACGATATGCTGTGCACGCATGCACGGCTTGTGGAGGCCAGACTTCAGGCGTTTCAGAGTCAACGTCCGCATCCTCATTGTGCTGATACGGAAGGATGCCTGCCACAGCAATGTTATCTGGTGAAAGAGAAGTGTTTGTGCGCGCCTCAACCGCGTCCAGCATGAGCGCGGGCGCGGCGACGTACATGGAGCCCAGGTGCGCCTGCGCGGGCCCCGCCAGGCCCTGTTGGCACACGCGCGCCAGAACCGCCAGGTAGTCGGGGCCTGCCGCGGCAGGCCGCGTGGCGGTCAGCGGGCGCCTAGGTGAGGGCGGTCACTGCAGCCCCGCCAAGCGCTCAGTGACCGAGGTGTTGTTTCGTGTCGCAGACCAGAACTCTCGCAATGCAGCATTCCAGGGCCGGCTGCCGGGCGCGCGCAGACACTGCACCACACCCTTCAGCTGCAGCGGCCACGCCGCTTCTGCCGGACACCACCAGACTGGAAGCGGCCGCCGGCTGCGCTCGCCGCGCGCGCCCGGGCGCCTTGCTTCCGCTGGGGCGCTGCATCGTCGCGGACGGGTGCAAAGCGGTCCACGACGCCCTCTGCTTGGGCGCCACTCTTTCCAGCTGCGCGACACTACAGGCACAGCCCGGCATGCTGCAGCTAATCGCGGCGTCCTAGTCTACGCACGCCGCAACCACCAACGCGCCGCGGCGCGGACTGAGGCCGCAGCCGGGCGGGCCAAAGCAGACCGCCTCTATGTCATTGTGCAGCCAGAGGAAGCCCCGCCCAACTTGCCCGCGGACGTCAGCGGCATTGTGGAGCGTGCCGATCCAGCCGCAGCCATGCTGCATTTGCGGCAATGCCCCGCCCGAATGGGTATGCAAGGCGCCCAAGCGCGCCGAGCGCAGCGTCTGCGGCCGGCTCCTGGCGCGCCTTGCTTCCCATTTCGGGCGCAGCACGGCTGCGGCTGGATCGGCGCGATCCCCGATACCGCTGACGCCCGCGGTCTGGTCAGGCGGCGCTTCCTCCAGCCGCGCGTTGATGCAGACGCGGTCTGCCTCGGCCCGCCCGGCGCGCCTAGTCAGAGGCGCCCGGGGCACCCGGGCCGCCGCCGGCCCGGGCCCCCACCTTCCACGGCGGGGCTGCGCAGCTCGCCGGCGGCCGCATCCAGCGCGGCCGCGGCCTCCGCGAGCGCCTCGGTGACCGCGCGCGCCGCGCCGTCATCGCCGTCGCCGTCGCCATCGCCATCGGCGCCGGCCCGGCGCGCGTTGCCGCCGGCGCCGGCGCCGCTGCCGCGCCGGGCCGCCGCCGCAAAGCCGGGCGCGATGCCAGGCGGCGGCAGGTGGCGCCCGGCCGCCGCCGCCGCGCGCAGCCGCGCCGCCTTGACCAGGCGCACCAGGCCCAGCGCGTTGCCGATGCCTGCGCCCCGGCATGGGCCCCCTCGTCCGTGTAACCCCTTCGCACAGCAGCAGATACGATCGAGGTCAACATTGCCAGCTGTCAGGATGCAGCGCTCCCAGCATGCAGCTTGGCGCCCCTCAGCTCTCCACACCATGCGGCAGCAGGAGGCAGGGCGCAGGCAGGTGCGCGTCACCAGAGTTGCCGCGCAGCACCTGGTCGCCAAAGAATGGCTGGTGCACACCCCACATGACGGCCGCCAGGACCGTTGGCGCGGACGCTCCGCGCAGCGACGCCCCCAGCGCTACGTAAACCCCGCGTGCTGCCCGCGGCGGCCGGGCAGGGCGCGCGCCGGTCACCAGGCGGCGCAGGAAGGGCACGTACGGCAGGCCGCCCGCCGCGAGGCCCAGGCGCGCCAGGTCGGCCGCCAGGCGCTCCGCGGCGGCCACGTCGTATGGCGCCGCGCCCGCGCCGGCCGCGGCCTCGGCGCGCGCGTGCGCCTGCTGGCCCAGCCGCGCCTTCAGCGCGTCCTGGTACAGCACCTGCGCCGCGCGCGGGTCAAGTGCGTCACCCTGCAATCCCTAAATGTACCCTGCATGAGGCCGCGCTGCAAGCACTTGCTCGGGCAGTAATGCGACACCGGCAGCCGCTCAGTTCTCCCGTACTAGGGGCCTGATGGTGCATTCACTTCACGCATTGCCCGCGCCCCCATGACTCGGCCGGCCACGATGCAGCTGCTTGGCCGCATGCTGGCTCTGCGCTCTCATTGCTGATGTTGCACCTCACGGCTCCCGCCGCAACCTGGGTCATTAAATGCCCCGAGAGCAGACAGCAGCATTTCGTTTTGCAGAGCGCTGCCTGGCTGGGCGCAGCTGTGCCATGGACGGGGCCGTTGGTCGGCGCTAGCCCTGGACCCTGCACACCCTGCGGTGCCCCTGTCCTCGGCGGGGGCGCGCCTGGCTGAGCACGGCGAGCTGCCGCGCGAGGAAGCGATAGGCCGCGGCGACCACCGCGTCGGCCAGCGCGAGGCCGTGCGTGGCCAGCGCCGCGGCCGCGCCGGCCGGCCCCAGCGTGTTGAGGTGGCGCGCGGCCGCGGCCGCGCCCGCGCGCTCCAGGAACTCGCCGCCCGGCAGCGCGTACGCGTAGCCGGCCGCGAACTGCGGCATGTCCCGCAGCACGTCCAGCAGGTCCAGGCCTGCGGCGGCGGCAGCTCGGCAGGGTTTGTACACCCTGCCTGAAAAAACACTGCCTTACCTACTATGCTTCGCAAAAACTCGCCTTACATATGCCGCACAAATCCTGCCTGAGTTTTTACTCATAGGGCGGGCCGCAGCACGCGTGCGCGGACCGCAGCGCCCCCGCAGGCCGCTGCCCGCATCGCCGGGCGCGCTGCCTGCGCGCGGCGCACCTGACGAGCGCTGCTGAGGCGCTGCTGGGCGAGCCCAGCGGCAAGGTGGCCCTCATTAGCACGCGGTGGAGGCGTGACAAGAGGCAACTCTGGGTAATTGTCTGGGGCGCCGAAGGCGCCTGCTTCGCAATCACATGCCAGCGTTGATGGCTTGCTAAGCAGCTGAGGGCCCGCGCACATCACACCTACCAGCCCCTTCATCCGCCCGCGTGCAGGCGCGGGTCGCGCACCCAGGCTGAGTGAGCGCGGCGGCAGCGCGGGCGGCGCCAGGGCCAGCCCGAACTTGTCGGCCGCCAGGCCCGCCATGCGGCCGTACGCGCGCCAGTCCGCGGGCGCCACGCCCGCGTGCGCATGCAGCGCGGCCGCCAGGTCCGCCTCCACGAACTCCCTGCGGTGCGGCGCGAGCAGGGTAGGGGTAAAATTAGGGTACGGTCACCCGGCCGCGCGCATTGCGACGCCGCACAGGCTGGCAGGCGCCACGGCGTCCAGCATGCATGCGGCGAGCGCTGCAGCGGCCCGAGCCCGCCGGGCCTGCCTCCGTGCAACCCCCACTGCGGGACATCCTTGGTGCGCCCCCGCGCAGACGCCGTTGCGCAGGCGCTGCGCTGCAAGCGGCGCTGCCGCCGGCCTTGGCGCCTCGCCCAGCCTGCTGCGCGCTGGCAGCTCGCCAGCCGCATGCACCGTCCATGCAAAAGCTGCGCCCTGCCGAGGTCTGTCTGCCACATCTGTTCATTAACCCCATGTGGGCTGGCGCGCGCCGCACAGGGACCCACCTGATGCTCAGCGCGCGCGCGCGCAGGCGCAGCGGCTGCAGGTGCAGCAGGATGCGCGGGTCCGGCGCGCCGGTCGCCGCTGCATTGAGCGGCGGCGCGCGGTCCGCGGCAGCCTGGCAGGGCCACCAGGACGCTCATCAGGCCTCACGCCTCCCAGCGCACATACCGGAGCCTGGCAGGGCCGCAGGGCGGCAGAGGCCTCTGGCCAGGGGCCGCAGCTTACGCAGAGCGCCAGCGCCCGTTGCGCATGGCGGCAGCCTGAGCTGCGCTGTACCACCTGGCAATATGGCCGCCTGCTTGTCAACCAGAGGCAATGGCGGATGCAGGGACCCTGGTTGCAGCAGGTCGCTAGAGGGACTGCATCGCCCGCATGCTCAGGCATCGAACGCAGTGAGTGGAGGCCAGCGCCGCGCGCCAGGTGCAGGCGGAGGTCGGCCTCGCAGCTGCGCGCCAGCGGCTCCACGACGTGCCGGCGCAGCGCGGCCAGCAGCAGCTCGTCGTGCGCCTGTGCGCGCGCGCTCCCGCTCGCCAGTGCAAAGCGTGCGGGCGCGGTCGCGCCGGCTGCGCCCCTGCACGCTCATGCAACGGGGGCAAACGGCCGGCCGCGCCCGCCTCGGACGGTCGGCCGCGCCGGCGCGGTGCGTGCGCCGCATGCAGCGCAGTCGCGCCGCTGCTCGCCGCCGCGCGAGGGCGCGCGCGCGGCCGACCGGCGCCGCGGGCGCGCCCCTGCATGAGCAGAGCGCTGCCGCACCTCCTGCAGCGCCGCGGCGTCGCCGGGCGCGCGCGCGAGCAGGCCGTGCGCGTCGCAGAACGCGGACAGGAGGTAGGGCAGCCGCCGCGCCTCGGCCGGCCGCGCCGCCGCGTCCGCCAGCAGCGCGGCCAGCAGGCCGCGCTGCGCGTACAGGAAGGCGCTGCCGGACGCCTGCCGGCGCGCGCAGGCGCGGCGGCGTCTCTCTCCGGGCAGCAAGGCAGCTGGGCAGCTGGGTGGATGCATGTGACAAATCCCTCACCATGTGACAGGGAGGCCTGTCCTGCATGTTGGTTCCTGCATGTTGAGCAGTTCCCCACCACCAGTGCTTTTGCTTGCAAGAAAGGTGCGCCCAGCAGAGTTGGATGGCATATTGCCTTGAGCAGCAGCCCGGCCAGAAGCGGGAGATGCGGCAAGCACTACTGCGCACGCAGCGCGGGCCGCGCCTGCTCCAGCAGCGGCTGCAGGTAGGCGAGCGTGCGCAGCGCGTCCAGCGCGTCGCGCAGGCGCGCCAGGTCTGGCAGCGGCAGCTGGCCGCTGGCCGCCACCGCGTCCAGGCACGTCGCGAGCGCCGCCAGGTGCGCGCCGCTGGCGGGGCCTGGGGCGCGCGCGGCGCGCGCAGCCCCCGCTCGAGCCCCGCGGAACGGAACGGGCCTGCTGTCGCGTCCGGGCAGTGCGTCCGCAATGCATACGGGCGTGCACTGAGCAATGGCGAGCGCGGCAGCGGGGGCCCGCACCCTGCACGATGCGCTGCGCGGCCTCGAGCGCGGCGCCCGCGTCGAGCAGCGCGGCCTGCGCGCGCTCGCGGCCGGCGCGCGTCTGCAGCAGCGGCTGCAGCGTCTGCGCCTGCCGCAGCCGCGCGCGCACGCCCGCCGCCGCCGCCGCCAGCAGCCCCTGCGCCAGCACGCGGAGCGGGCTGGTCATGGCGAGCCGGGCGCGGCGCACGCGCGGGGCATGGCAGGCACGGAGTGCTCACGCGCGTATCCTGCGATAATCCTAACTGCCTTGCTGCCCCAGCATGCCATTAGGCGCTTGCACGCCCTCTGGCCACGGTGCAGCTGGCCGGCCCCTGCGCGCTCAAGGGCGCGCGCCAGCAGCCCGGAGCGCGCGTGCGTGACCAGGTGCGGCAGCGCCTCAGCCAGCGCGGGTGCGTGCGCCGCAAACGCGCGCCGCAGCGCCGCCGCCAGCGCCAGCGCGCCCGCCAGCGGCCGCAGCAGCTCGGGCGCCAGCGCCGCACCGGCCACCTCGTGCAGCGCGAGCGCGGCCTGCGCGCGGCCGCGCGCGGCCGCCGCCAGGTGCACGCCCGCGACCGCCGCGGCCGCCGTGCGCGTCAGGCTCGCCTCGCTGGACCTGCAGCGGGCGTCGCATGCCCGCCGCTCATCAGTGCTGCGTGCAGGCCACTGCAGGGCGCCTGGTGACCGGGGATGACTGCAGCCCGACCGCATGTTGCTTGACATGCAGCAGACGCTGCAGATTCTGAAAACCCTCGCTGCGAGCGCAGCAGCGCATCGCGCCTCGCTCGGCACCCACAACGCGCTCGCACGCGGCTGCTTTTCAGGCGGCCGCGGCAGGCGGAGGCCGCACCGGTGGGGCGCCATGAGCGCGTCGAAGCGCGACAGCCAGGCGGCGGCGGCCAGATTGAGCGCGCCCACATCGGCCGGCAGCGCTTCGCGCAGCCGCTCCAGCTGCGCGGGCCGCAGCGCCGCTGCCTGCGCGCGGGCGCCGCCACAGACTCGTGGTAAATCAGGCGTGACATGAGTGCGGACCTGCGCTGCACGTTGCCGGGGTCCCAATCAGCGAGAGGCACAGCGCCTATTAAAAAAGCTCCTGAACAAGTGGAAGGAAGCAAGATTGCTACCCACAAGGGATGTATATATATTATATACAGTAGGCGAGCTTTTGCCTACAAGATTCGCATCTTCATACGTGCGCCCGCAGCCCCGGCGGGCCCGCCTGTCACCCGCAGCACGACCCCTCCAGCTGCCTCAAGGGCGGGCGGCGTGGCGCGCCTGCCGCGTGAAGGTGGGCGGCACCAGCGCGTCCAGCGTGGGCGGCAGGTGCAGGCTCAGGAACGCGGCTGGCTGCAGCGACAAGCCCTGGTAGACCTCGAGCACGGGCACCTGCGCGGCCGCGCTCCGCCGCCTAGGGTTAGGGTAGGGTGATGGTAACACCAAGAAGGCATCGCCCTACAGCCCTCCGTGCCCCTGCTCGGGCCGCTGGTGCTCGCTCCGCCGCCCACCCCACTCGAGCCGCCGCTCTCCCCTGACTGCGCCAGGAACGGGTGCTCTCGTGACACCGCGCTCAATCCAAGCCCGCGCCGCGCGCGCTCGATCTGAGCACGCGCCGCGCCTGCTCGTGCAGCACGAGCAGCTGGCGGACGAGGCGGCGGTCGGGCGGGGCCTCGTCGGTGGTCAGCCGCGCGTACACCACGCCCAGCGCGAGCAGGCCCACCAGGCCGCCGCGGTCGCCCGCGCGCTCGCCGCCGGCCGCCAGCCGCGCCTGCCGCTCTGCCAGCTCCTGCCTGCGCGCGGCGCGGGCGCTTGGTGGTGCACACGGGATCCCGCATCCCTTCCAACCGTTTGTAGGGTATAGGGTAGGGCCTGCCACTCCGCCACCTCCTTTCTGCGTGCGCGGCGGACGCCCGGTTGGCTGCCAGGGCAGGCGCGGCGGCAGCCCCGGCTTCGACGATGCAACGGTCTGGACAACGGCGCTCCTATTATCCTGTGGCATTGCCGCAGATCCTAATGACACGATGACCAGAGGAGAGTCAGGGCAGCAGCAAGCCGATGCGGCTCGCGCGGCGCCGCGGGGCCCGGCACCTAAGCACGCCGCCCGCGGCCGCCAGGAAGCCCGCGGACGCGCAGGCCTCGTAGTGCTCCGACCCGCGCGCAACGTGCGCCTCCAGGAAGCGCCGAAACACGCCGCGCCCCAGCAGCCGCTCCTGCAGCGCGGCCGCGGGGCCCGCCGCGGCGGACGCGCCCGCGGCGGCCTCCTCGCCGAAGCGGCCCGGCTCTGCCTGCGCGGCCGCGAGCGCCCTGCGCGCACCGCCGCACGGGTGTCTGCCCAGGGGGGGCACGTCGAGGTGGTGCGCAGCGGCCGGGGATGCAGCAGGTCTGGCGGCTGTGCGGAGCGCGCGAGGCGCATGGTGCATGATGCCGAGCCCGTGGCAGTAACCAAGTTGGCGGACACGCGCTGGTCCTGCTGCGCGGGCCAGTCACTGCGCGGGTAGATCTCAGAATGGCTTGCTTGCATGCGCACTCCAACACAAGAGATGCTGCATGCGCCCCTCCCCCAGCCGCGCATCAGCCACAGCGGCGATGTCATCCGGCCGCGTCACGCGCACGCCGCGGCCCGTGCGGGTGGGGGAATTAGCGAGACGCGGCGGCGTGCGCCTGCGCAGCGCGGCGAACGCGGCGTGCAGGTGGCGATTGTGGCCGGCGAGCGCCTCCATGCGCGCCAGCACGCCCAGCGCCTCCGCCAGCGCGCGGAACGCCGCGCCCGCGTGCGCGCCTGCGGCGAGGGTGAAATTAGAGTTGGCCAGGGCAGGGTCGTCAGGTCCCTGATGCAGCCAGGCGGTCTGTCGGGCAGCGCCATGTCGGCGCTCATAGCTGCATGCGCGTCTGCTGGCACAGCGAGCGCGGGCCGCCCCGGCGCTGGTTTGCGATGAGCGCGGCGCGCAGGGCGCGCCCTGTAGGATGGTCGCCTTGCGCGTCTGTGCGCAGCACAGCGCGCCCAGCTGGCCGAGTAGGCTGGCCGCAGCCGCCTCCAGGTGGCCCAGCAGGCGGCCCAGCGCGCGCAGCGCCGGCAGCGCGGCCGCCAGCGCCGCCTGCGCCTCGCCGTCCCCGCGCGCCCCGCCCGGCGCCTCGCCGAACAGCAGCAGCACGGGGTAGAAATCCGCCTCAGCCTGCCGCGCCGCCGCGGTGCGCTCGTCGCGGGGCGCCGGTCGTGTGTCAGCACAAGGGCGGCCCGCGCTGAAAAGCTGTCTCCATGCCGCGTCATGCCGCGCGCTCAGGTCGGACAGCGCGCGAGCGGCTGCCTGCTTGCCTCGCGGATGGCCGGCAGCAGCAGCATGGGGTGGTGTCCAGGGGTGGGGATGCATGCCAGCCGCCCCGCAAGCAGCGGGCTGCAGCTTGATGCGAAACTTCGCATCCTGGGGAGCGCACAGCCACAGGCATGCAGTGCCAGCTTCGCGGAGCGCTGCGGAGCGCTGTCGGGGTGTCGTATGATGCTGGTCGGGCCGGCGCCTTCGCTCTGCGGATGCCATGCGTGCCAGAGGTGAGCATGCACGACGCGCCTGGCGCTGCAGGCCCTCGAGCTCGGTGGCCAGGTAGGTCAGCAGCGAGCCCAGCTTGCTGAAGGCGGCGTTCCCGCACTCCAGCAGGCCCTGCGGGCTGGGCCACTCGCAGGGCACCGCGGCCACCTGCGCGGGCCACGCGTGGCTCAGCCGGTGGTCGCCTGCAGAGCTGCTGTGGCTGCGCGCTGCGCCCTGCACTGGATACCAAGCGTTACAGCTGAACACTTGCTGCCAAGCCAGGACGCCTCGCGCTGCATCCTAGTATCCAGCATGAAGCAACATGTATGTGTGCAGCAGCCCCTGTCACCAAAGTAGGGCTGCCCAGACATCCAACCCTCACAGGGAACCGCCTGCAGTCCTGAGGGCTTATGCTAGAAACTTGAGCACGCCAGTGCTGAGCAGGCAGCGCCAGGAAAAGGCAGACTTCCTCCACGCGCACTCGCTTCAAGGCAACCTATGTAGTCGTGCTCCCGAGCAGGTGCCGCTTGCTGCTCGACACCAGAGCTGAGGGGAGGTCCGTCACCAGGCACGGCGCCCAGTCCTCCGGGCGCAGGTTGACGGGGCCGGGCGCGAGCAGCTCGTCCTCCAGCGCCGCGCCGCGGTCGCGCAGCTGCAGCAGCCACTCGTCCACGAAGCGCCGCGCGGCCTCGAACTGGCCCTCCATCGCGGCCAGCGGGTCCTCCGGGCCGGCCGCGGTGCGCCCGCTGGCCATCGATGCCGCCGCCGCCATCATGCAGCGGGCGTCAATGTTGCAAGGTCGAGAGCCAGCAAGACAGAGGAGCAGGTTGCATGCATTGGCATTGCACGTTGCGGCAGCATCTTGTCCGAAACAGCGTCACACTCTGTGAGGAATATTGGAGCGCAATGCGTCTCCTTCTGCTTGCAAAGTATGCTCACCAGTTGCAGTGTGCAAACATACGTCCCCAAGGTTTTTTTTCTTGGACAGCTAGGTCCTGTGGGAGTTTGCACCTGTGGGAGTCTGCTGAGTAAGGCTTGCTCCTTCTTGCACTACCCTTGGTGTCTTGGTGATAGCGTGTGGAGCTGGAGAGACTGATGATGTCAATGTTGTTGGGCGGGCAGTGGTGCAGTGGCCAGTACAGGCAAGGCGTGCCTTTGAGAGTGCGTGCGCCTCTTGTGGTGCTTGGTGTAGGCCCGGCAGCGCCGCTTGTGGAGGCAGGCCCGCAGCAGAGGCCAGCGGTGCACGCCGCGGCAGGCTTCCGCCCATGCATCGACATCCACAAGGTACCCGTCCAGGCCGCAAGACTGGTCTCCCGCGAGCGCACGCAGGAAGTGCTGAGGAAAGATACGTTTGGAGCGCACAATGCACTCAACATGAACCTGCTGGCGTCAGACTGAAGAGCGCGCTGCTGCGCTCGCAGGGCAAGGTGAAGCAGATAGTGGGCTCCACCTTGCAGGACCTGGGCGAGAAAGCCAGGCGCGCCTGCCATGACTGGGATGGGTGCTCTTTGCATGCACCTTGCCCGAGCAATGCTGGACTCCTTGAGCAGGACCATGGGTGGAGTGGCACGCAGAGCTGTTCGGCCAGCTCCACAGCACACAGCGAGGGCACACAGATGGAATGTAAGTGCAGGAGTACAGGACAAGTGCTATCCTTGAAGCATGTTAACAGTGCGTCTGCAGCCTGTTTGGCCTGTTCGGCGTAGTAAGGGCTCCGCAGTGGGCTGCCAGACAAGGACCAAGCAAAGCCACGTTAAGAATAGATGTGGCACCTGTGCGCTCGGCAGTGCGGCTGGGCAAGCAGCGGCTCACCTGCGCTTGCAGTGCGGCCCAGCCAGCTTGTCTGTGCACACGCGAGCCAAGGGGCATGCCTTATCACATGCGTACTTGAAGCACCATGTAATCCGCTAGGCAACACCTCGCAGGGAGGGCGCGGCGGCGGGCCTCGTGACCAACTTTGAGTCGGACCTGCCGAGCGCGTTCTACGCGCACCTGTACAGGCACAGCGGCTTACCCGGCGGCCACATCGTCATGCTGGGCGACGATGCGGCCAGCAGGTGCTGAGCCTCACCGGCGCGCCGTGTGACGGTGGTTGCTTGAGCGGCAGAGCCTGCCGGCGCCGTATGCGGGGACAGAAGCAAGTCCATGCAAAGCAAACACGGCATCAAACCCCTACGAAGCCACAAGCAATTTTCAGGAATGGTTTGGGCTTGGTTGTCTCGCGCCCGTCTCTGCGCTTGATGCGCGTCTTCACGTGTGCGCGGCACGCTTGCGGACGCAGGGCGGCCGCATTCGAGGCGCTCATGGCCTACCCGGGCGGCATGCAGCTGGGCGGCGGCGTGAATGCTGACAACGCGGCAATGTACCTGGGCGCGGGCGCGTCGCACGTCGTCGTCACATCCTGGGTCTTCCGGGAGGGCCGCCTGGACCGCCAGCGGCTAGCGGAACTGGTGCGGCCTGCGCGATGGGGGCTAGCCGCGGTGGAGCGCCGCCGCATGTGTCGCGCTGGAGCGCCGGGCCGCGTGCCCGAAAGCGGTCTGGTGCCCGGCAGTGCAAGGGGCGAGCGGTCGAGGCGGAGGGTGCACCAGGTCTCTGGGGAGGCCAACCCGGGATGCCGCGCGCATGGCAGCGCTGGTACGTCTGCATTGACGCACGTGAGCGGCTGTGTGGGGCCTGGCGCATCCTGCCCGGGTGCGGGGCGCTACGGTCATCACGGAGCGCATGGCAAAACCCTTGAGGTGCGGCAGGTGGAGGCGGCGGACCGCGAGCGGCTGGTGCTGGACCTGAGCTGCAGGAGAAAGGACGACGGGCGCTACTACGTCGTCACGGACCGCTGGCAGCGCTTCAGCGATCTGGTCGTCGACGCGGCCACGCTCGCAGACCTGGGCGCGCCCCCCGCCCGCGCCCGAGCGGCGGCGTCGTCGGCTGTGCGGAGCAGGGTGCTGTGCACTGGGCTGCACTGGGACGTTGCAGCGCAGCAAGGCAGAGCTGCTTCCCGCGGGTCTGCCAGACGCCGCCCGTGTGCAGCTGTCCAGCCTGAGCAGCTGCGTGAAAGGAACGCTTCCCATCATGCACCTGTCTGGGCTGCTTGCATGCTCGCTGCGCAAGCACGCAAGCAGCTCGCTGGTGCAGGGCGACTCTGGAAAGACCGCGCTCAGACACAGGCTTGTGAGCCGACCATGCAAGCTGCCGAAAGCCAGCCATTGTTACACCGTGCCTGATGGGCGGCCTGTTGCGCACAGGGGCAGTGCGCATAGACGCCCATGGTGATTTTCATGCTGCGCGAACCTTGATGCGTTTGGTTTTCATACCAGGTGGACTCTGCTGGCACAGCGACGCCACTACGGAAGCCAAGAATGATATGTGACTTGTGGGGATAGCATAGACATGTGGAGCTGCAGTACAGGGGCCGTGCGAGGCGCCCGCGCGCAGGCGGCAGCGTCGCGGCCCCACGCGCACAGCCGCGGATATGGGGGGCGGCCGGGCACGGACCGCGCGCGCGCGCCGGGCGCAGGCGGCAGCTGCGCGGAGTTCCTGGTGCACGGCGTGGACGTCGAGGGCATGCGGCTGGGCGTGGACGAGGAGCTCGTGCGCCTGCTCGGCGCGTCCTCGCCGCTGCCGGTCACCTACGCCGGCGGCGTGCGCACGCTGGCGCGCGCCTGGGCCCAGGGGGCAGGCAGGGTGTTGCTAGGGTTGAGTTGCGAACGGCCTGCTGTACATGGCGTGCCCGAGCATGGGGCCAAAGACGGAGACCCATCCAGTGTTCGCTCGTGTACCGTCCACTGCTTGAGCTTCCCACCCTTGCCTGCGAGCTGGGCCACAGTGCTGATACGGTAGCCGGGGAGTGGGGTGCCGCGCCAGACGTACGCCATAGCCCAGTGCAGCACAGAGCCGAAAACTTGCTATGGGCGGCTGCAACGGCGTACTCCGCCGGGCTCTGGCGTACGTCTGGCGCGACACCCCAGTCCCCGGCGACCGTATCAGCACTACCGCCGAGGTCGCAGGCCCGGGCGGAACGCTGAAGCAGTGGAGGAACCCGAGTGAATACTGGATGGTCGCCGCCTTTGGCCCCGCGCTCAGGCTCATGATTATCAGGTTCCCCATTTGCTGTAACCCCTGCATGGCCATGACGGGGCTCGGAGGCGCATGCGCTCGCTGTGGGCCGACCCGGCATGTGCAAAGCTGGCAGGCGGCGAGCTTGCCGTGCCCGGCCGCGTGGCCGAGCAGAGCCTGGGCGCCCGGCCGCTCCCACGCGACCGGCCTGAGGCTGGAGCGGCAGCCGGCGCCGCGCCTGGCTCTGCTCGTGTCCACGACCCTCCACCCTCGGGAACCGCAGCCGCTCAGGTCGGCGCCTGCGCGGCGGGCCTGCAGGAGGACCTGGAGCTGGTGCAGGAGGCCGGCGGCGGCCGCGTGGCTATCACCGTCGGCAGCGCGCTGGACATCTTCGGCGGCAACCTGGCCTTTGACGCCGTACTCAAGTGGCACCGCGGGCTTCAGCAGGCTGATACGTGATGCAGCGCCGTCTTTGGTCACCTTTAGAGGTTGCGATCTGCTTGTTGCTGTAGTGCCTGTCATTGCCCGTATGCCTGGTTGATGTCGCCCCGCTTGGAGAGGGACCACTGTCTTGAGCTGGATGTTTACAGCAAACATGTCGCAGTCCACTAGCAGAATGTTGAGGCGCAAACTGAGAGTAGTACCTACGGGGCGGATACATTGCAGAGCGAGCCGCTCCTGTCCTAGCCAAGTGCAAGCAGCCCGGGGCACACCGGGAGCGAAAGCATGCGTCGCAGCACTTCCAGGGGACCTCACTTCCAAGTACCCAGCTTCGCGTCACCAGTACATGGCATGCGTTTCGCGGGGCATGCATCGCCGCCTCCCTAAGCGGCGGCCCCACCTCTGTGGGACAAGCATGCGCAGAGACCGCTCTGCCCCGGCCAGCACGTCCCTGCGGGTGAACACACCCCGCAGGCGCGGCCGCAGCGCGCGGGCGGCAGTCGCTGGCGCCGCCGGCGCCGACGGCGCAGCGCGTCCCCCGCGCACGCGCGCACCCTGTCACGCCTTTGTGGCCAGCGGCCCCAGGCCCAGATCGCCCGGACGGAACACGGGGGCCTCAGTGGCGGCAGACGGGTGCGCTGGCGCTGACTCGGCCGCCGGCGCGGGGTGGTCTACGGGTGCGGCGGCAGAGGTGCGGCAGAAGCTGGCGATGTAGTTGACGCCCGTGTCGCCGCTGAGCCGCCAGCGGCCGGTCAGCGGGTTGTACGACATGCCCGCCGCGCGCTCCAGGCCCAGGCCCGCCTCCTCGCCCAGCAGCGCCAGCTCCTCTGCGCGCGCGCCGCTGGCTCAGCGCCCAGCTCGCATGCGCCCACGCTCTATGCTCCGACAATGCTGCGACAGTGACACTGCTGTGACAGTGAGAGCGGCACACTGACAGTCGGACTCTGTCAGACAGCGCCGCCGGCGCGTGAGCGCAGCGGGGCGCGTGCCCAGGTTGATGAAGCGCGTCCAGTCGTGCGTGCCGCGCGGCACCAGGTTGATTATGTACTCCGCACCGACCACGGCCAGCGCGAACGCGCGCGGCGTGCGCGCGAGCGTGGACACCACGACCGCGCCGCCGGGCCGCGCGAGCGCGCCCAGCGCGCGCATAAACTCGCGCGGCTGCGCCACATGCTCGATCACCTCGGAGGCCACCACCGCGTCGAACTGTGCGCCTGCGCGGCGAGTGAGGGCCCTCGTCAGCCGGCTGCCGGGCGATCGCGGCGCGGGAACGGTACTGCGTGGCAGTGGCAGGGCACCGACGGCGCTGCAGGCCCAACCACTCTGTCTGTGATGCAACTCTGCTCGGATCCCGCCTGGTCACATGCAAGCGCTGGCTGATGCGCGCAGTGCCTCGGCAGTCGGAGCTGGCAACGTCCCTGCCTGCGCACGAGCGGCATCCAGCAGGCAGGCGCTGGCCAGGACAGCGCGAGTCCGCCCAAGCGCGAGTCCGCCCAAAGTCCGACAGCGCGAGTCCGCCCAAAGTCCGCGCAGTGCAGGACGGGCCGCTCCGAGCGCGCGCACCCTCGGCCACCAGCTGCTCGGCGGTGGCGGCGCGGTACGCCACGGCGAGCGCCGGATCGGCCGCCGCGTGCGCGCGCGCGACGCCGATCGACTCGGCGCTGGCGTCCGCGCCGGTCACGTCCGCGCCCAGGCGCGCGAGCGCCTCCGCCAGCAGCCCGCCGCCGCAGCCCACGTCCAGCACCGCCAGGCCCGCCAGCGGCGCCGGCTGCGACGCGTTGCGCCTGCGCGGACCGCGCGGTGTGACGCGGCTGCGCCAGCGCGCTGCCTGCCTGCGCTGGGCCTGGCGCCTCGGGGCAACGGAGCTGTGAGACGTACGAAGTGCTGAAGTGGTGGGCAGAGCGCGCACGCGACAGAGCCAGCGCAAGGCACGACGGCGTGCAGGGAGCGCGCCTCAGGGTGTCACAGATGGCGTCCCGCATGAAGGCCACGCGGACAGGGTTGAGCTCGTGCAGCGGCCTGAAGCTGCCCTTGGGGTCCCACCACTCCGCAGCCACCTTGCCGAACTTGTGCACCTCGGCCTCGACAATCGAAGGCCCTGCAGCTCCGCCAGACCTGCGCAGCACAGGGCCGCACCACGCCTGTCGTCACACCAGAGCAGATGTACCCGCCATAATAAACTTCTCACCAGAGCACTCGTGGCGCAGTGATGGTCAAGGAAACAGCGTTAGACACCGTCGCTTACCCCTGCTCTGGCCGCTGTAAGCATGCGACGCGCGCCGCGCTGGCCGGATCACTGCCTGGTGGGCTGTGCTGGGAGGCTGCAAAAGATGCAGCGGCGTGGCGCTGCACGGCGTTGAACGCGGGCTGGTGGCTGCGCGACGCTGCTGCGCCTGACAGTGATGCATGCAGGCACTGCCCAGACAAGCACGTGCGCCACAGGCTCAGCAGCGCGACACACCTCGAAAACATCGCAGCCTTTGCGCTAGTTAGCTTACAAGCTACCTTGTTTTGTCAGGCGCTCTGCACAAGGTGCACGCTTTCTGGACGCGCATGCTTGGCGCTCGTGTTCTATGGCAGTGAGAGAAACTTTTCAGAGACTAACTTGGTTGGCAGGTCCTCGGCCCTCCGAATTTGGCCTTTCGAAAAATACACCTAGGTCGGCTACAGGCCCGCAAGTCCACCCGTTGCAAAGGTTGTGCTGCACTTGGAGTTCAGCTCGATTGCGCATGCGCGCAGCGGGATACAGACGGCAGAATGCAATCAATGTAGGAGGCCGCACTCCCAGGTAAAGCGGTGCTTGACGTCGACAGCATGGAAAGCAGCAAGCGGGCCAAGACAAATGCACTGTCATGGGTGTCTGGCGGCCAGCTTGGCTTCAGTGAGAACATCCAGGGGGCAGGGACGATAATGCTGAAGCGCACTGTCATAGAAATCTTGCAGGACGGCGAGAGCGTGACCAGGCAAGAGCTCCCACCCACTGTGCTGTCCTAGCAACGTTATCATGGCTGTCACCTTGTGACACAAGGAGCGCCTACAACTGCAGGGCCCTCAAGCGCCTGCGGCCAGCGCCAAAGGGGCCAGCAGGCCGACGGGCAGGCGGGAAACGGTGAGCGCGTGCTGCTTGACCGGTGCTTTTGAGGGCGTGTCGCAGTGCCTGTTGCTGGGTGGTGAGCAGTGTGGTGTGGGGCACCAGCGCGCGGGAGCTGGAGGAGAACAGGAGGGCTGCCGAGAAGTTGCAGCGGGAGATGGAGGGTGCGGGCCCTGCTCACAGCTTCCGACCTGCCTTGCCCCGCTGCTTTCCCTGACGGGGCCTCAGCGAGGACGTGTACGCCACGCTCCTCGCTCCCAGCCGCCAGGCTCGTTTCGTGACACGCGGGTATAGCGCGCTGCAGGCGGAGACGCGGACGCGGAGCGCGCGGCAGCCGACGCGCGCCGGCTGTTCGACCGCCTCACGGAGGCCGCGAGCGAGCTCATGGACCTGGGCTTTGAGGACATATACCAGCAGAGCCGCGCGGACGTGGAGGCCAGCATCGGCCAGTGCGCTGCCCACCCCACCTGGGCCTGCCATGCTCTCACCCCTGTGCCTCACGCGCCAGGCGCATACCTGCCGGGCCATGCACACCGAGGGGGTGCGTGCCGCGCATGCAGGGGCCTGCGGGAGGTGCGCAAGCGCTCGCAGTTCGTGTGGCATGACGACGGGCGCGAGCGCACCGGCGACGACGCCTGCGAGCGCCGCCGCGACGGCGGCGCCTCGTTCCGCGATCTGGCCGCCGCTGACTCCGCCGCCGCGCCCGTCGCCCCGGAACCCTCCGAAGCAGGCAGCGCCGGTGCGCAAGCAGCCGCGGGCGCGGTGCCGGTGCGTGCGCACGTCGCGCGCGATGCTGCCGCCGGCGCGGCCGCCCCACACGCTGACAGCCGCGCGGCCGGGGGCGAGCATGCTGGCACATCCATGCCGGCGGCCGTGGGTGGCGAGCATGGCAGCGGCGAACGCGACTGCGCACAGCAGCACGCCGACAGGCCCGCCTGGCCAGCAGGCGGCTCGTCGGCGGCCGCGGGCGCCCCGCCGCAGCCGCCGCACGGCCACCAGGCGTGGCCGCCGGCGGCCCCAGCAGGGCAGCCGAGCTTGGCGGCCGCGTCTGCGCAGGCGAGTCAGCAGGCATGGCCGCCCGGCGGCGCGGCCGGGCAGCAGAGCGCGGCGCCCTCCCCCGCGCAGCCGCAGGCCGGCCACCAGGCGTGGCCGCCGGCTGGTCCGGCCGGGCAGCAGGGCGCGGCGGTCGCACCTGGTGCCTACCCGCCCGGCCCTTTGGCATACCCTGTAGGCTACCCGGCGACTGCTGGGCCCCACGACCACACGGCGCCGCCGCCGCAGTATGCTGCGCCGCCCCCGGCATGGCACTGGCAGCATGCGGCGCCGCCGGGCGCATGGCCTGGCGCCTGGCAGCAGCCCGCTCCAGGCTACCCGCCGCACCCCGCGCACGCCTGGCCGGCGCAGGCGTGGGGCGGCTACCCGCCGCCACAACAGTAGCTCTGGCTGGGGCATGTGAACGAGAATATGTAAAATCGGGCTGGAACTCTGTTGCCCGAGCAGGTCTGAATTGGCACCTAACCTACCAGGGTCTGGGACAGAGCAATGCGCAGAACAGCGAGCCTGTTGAAGCTCCAGCCAAAACGGGCTCGAAACACAAACCGAGCTGCCGGCGAGCGCCTTCCCGCGCGCGCTCTCAGCTGCTGGGGAGCTGGAACGGGTGTGATGGAAGAGGCCGCTGGCGACGCGCCTGCCAGCAAGCGGGCCAGGGAGACTCCTGTTGCAGAGGCATGGCCCTGCTTCATGGCACAGCCTCAAGCGCCTGCCACGGCTGCTGGTTGGTTTTTGTTACTGCGAGGTTCCAGGAATCCACACATGATAACGCTCTGCGCTGCTGGCCAAGCATGCTGCAGCCAACGTGTCGCTCCGCGCGACCACCCCTCTGAGGTTGTGAAACGCAGCCTGCACTGCTCGCCCCTTGTCATTCAAAGGGCGCCACTTTCAACCTTTGCTGCATCACAGCCAGGCTAATGCCTGGTACGGGCAGGGCGGCGACCCCGCCGTGCTGCTGGCCATCCCGGGCGTGGCGCAGGCGCTGCTGGCGCACGCGACGGCCGCGGGGTACCCGCAGCTCACGCCGGAGCAGCAGCAGGCGCTGGAGGCAGGCCAGGGCGCAGGTGAGGCCCTCGCAGCGCCACACATGCAGACCGCGCAGCACGTGTGCTGTTGCTGCGAGCGCCCTGCTCGACCTGGGTGCGCCGCCGAGGGCTTGCAGACCGAGTCTGCCAGCGGTGTGCGCCCCTGGGCGGCGGGCGCGGGTGCGCGCCGACTAGTACGCTGCTGCGCGCAGGGGCGGGCGATGCGGAGCAGCACGTGCAGATGCACCAGCAGATGCTCCACCAGCACCTGCTGCAGCAGCAGCTCTTCGCTGCGGCGCAGCAGGGCGCGCAGGCCGGCGAGGCGCCGCAGAACGGCGGCCGCGAGACCACGTACCGCAACAAGGCGCGGCGCAAGGCGACGGAGAAGCCCACGGTGCGCCGCCGGCCGCCCGCCCCAGACCGCTGCGCGAGCCAGGCAGCGCGCGCGGCGCCGCGCGCTGAGCGCCGGCCGCGGCGGCGCAGGGCACCGCGCAGATCCGGCAGTCGTTCGCCAAGCGCAAGCGCGGCCTGACGCAGAAGGCGTACCAGCTGCACAAGATCGCGGACGCCAAGGCGCGCCCCCGCCTGCCGCCCAGGGCGCGGGGCTCCCGCTGGGGCGGCCCGGGCGAGGCCGTCCCCCTGCAGCGCCCCCACCGCCCCGAGCGCAGGGCTGGGCGCAATCCTACTCCACCTATCGCGCAGGTGTTCATGTTCTGCATCAACGACAAGGGCGAGTCGTGGGCGTACGCGACGCCGGCGTTTGCGGAGGCGCTGGTGCCGGCGCACCTGCGCGCGCTGCGCCGCATGGCCGCCGGCGCGGGCGACGCGTCCCAGGCGCGCGGCCTCCGACACGCACCAAGCGCGGACGCAGCACGCAGCCCTGCAACACAGCCCACGTCGTGGCATTAGGACAGGACCCTGCGCATGGCTGCCCCCCCGTCGCATGCAGGCCCGCGGTGTCCAGGCTCAGGATATGGGCGCAAGTGTTTGCGCCGGGCGCTGCCCCGCCCGACCCTCTGCAGTCCCGCCTGCTGTTGCTGCGAGGCGGCCGGCGCCAGCGGCCTCGCGGCCCATGGGGCTGCGCGCCGCGCGGGGCAGGCCGCGACCGAGGTCATGCCGCACCCGCCGGGCGCCGAGGCAGACGCCGACAACCGCGTGCTCTTCGTGCCGCCGCACGGCCCGGTGCGCCTGCGGCCTCCGCAGCGCCTCCGCAGCGCCTGCGGCCTCCTGGCGCACTAGTTGTGGCAGGGGCGCCAGGCGCGCGCTGCGAGGCCGAGCGCTTGTCGAGCGCGCGCCCGCTGTCGTCCTCGCGCGAACTGTCATGGGGCGACGCACCGCACGTGCGCGGGCAGCGGCCTGATGCACGGCGCGCGCTCGGCGCCAGGCGGAGGCGGAGGGCGACGCGCGGGCGTCCGACGCGGTCGCCATGGCGCCCTGGGGCGCGCGCGACGCCGCGCTGCAGGCACGCGCCCCCCGCGCGGACGCTCCCTGCCCATGTCGGCCCGCCTGCACGGCCGGGGCGGAGCAGTGCTGTGCTGCGTCACCTTGTGTGGGGGCCCGTCCGTCTTCTGAGCTCCTGGGGCAGGTCCTCTCTTAGCAGCAGAGACAGGCGTGAGCGTGCTGGAAACAGAGACAGGCGTTAGCGTGCTGCAATGAGTGCACGGCTTCGCCGCACCAAGCGATCCCTTTCTCCCTGTGTCCCAGTGTCAGCCACCCGCTGTCCAAGGCGTGGCCTGGGGTGGCGGCGCCGCGGCTCAGCGAGGGTGCGGCCGCAGGTGACGGGCCAGCCGGAGCTGGACCCGGCCGCGGAGCAGTTTGGTTACGTGCCCGCGCAGCCGCCGGCAGGCGGTGCGGGCACGCGCACCCAGCGCGCTCCTTGCGCCCGCCCCGCGCTTCCGTCACTGCTTGCATGCACGTCTGCACTGCACGCTGGGGTCCAGTGCGCATGCGGGAAGGCAAGCACGTTGCTTGCACGCACGGGTGGACGCCATGGCCCACCCACTCGCTGGTCAGAGGCGGGGCATGCGGCTGTGTCATGGGTAATGACATGTGTGTCACCCTGTTGGCGGGGCAGCCGACGTGCTGTGAGGGCTGCACCGCGCGGCGCGCAGGCGCGCGGCTGGAGTGCATGGCCGACGCGGCGCTCGCAGAGGCCGCGTACATGACTGGCGCGGCCGCCGCGGCGGCCGCGGTCGCGGCGGGCGGCGCGCCCGCGGCGCCCGCGCCCGCGCTGGCCGCGGGCGACGCGGAGGCCGGCACGGCGCTGGGGACGCCCGTGACCGCGCCGCAGGACGGCGGCCCGGCGATCGGCGTGCCCGCGGCGGTGCTGAAGCCAGAGGGGCCCGGCGATGCGCAGCCGGACGGTGGCCGGGCTGCGCAGGGAGAGTAGCGCGACCGGAGGCGGCTGCTTGTGCTCTCACGGTCTGGCCTGGGCGTCTGTGAAGGGGTGAAGACGCGCCGGAGGTGGATAACGGTGAGGCGGGGCGGGGGCGGCAGGTCGGGATTCCCAGGCCATGCCGTGTGGCAAGGACACCCTGCGAGTGCGCGTTGGTCACTTGTGGCTGTTTCTGTGCAGATATAGCTCACACCGGTGTGTTGATGGCGATGGAGGGACAGGCCCTGCGAAGCCTGCTGATCCTAGGTCCCTAAGTACGCAACCAGCCTGCCTTGTTGTTCTCAGAATGACGCAATTACACAGCATGCATTCCCGGGATGCTAGCTAACAAGTCGACGATGTTGCAGAGACTGGTGGCATGTCCAACACGCACCGCTCCACTTGGAGCACTGTTCATACTCGGGTTCCACCACGAGCTGTGCGCCGAGTCGCGCTTGGTCCCAAACGGCTTGTGCGCTCGCTGCTCCTTGTTGGCGACAGGCCCTGGCTCACAGCTTGTGGTGAGCGCTCCGTGCCCTGCCTGCATGCGGGCCGCGCAGCGGCTTCGCAGAAACAGCCGCACCCGCGCACACTGCAGGGGGGCAGGACAAGAGCCTCCCGCTGCGCGCCGGCAAAGAGGCGGCCTGTGGAGGCGGCCGCGCTGTCCGCGCGCCCCCTCCCCGCCCGCCGGCCGCGCCCGGCGGCTCAGACGCGCCCGCTCCACAGGTTCTCCAGGTGCGCCGAGCCGGGCGCCTGCTGCTCCAGCAGCGCCTTCACCTGCGGCGGCGGGTGCAGGCCCAGCTTGTGCGCGCGCTCCCACCTGCGCCCGCACCCCGCACTCTCAGCCGCCAGTCGAGAGGCGGCCCCCCACACGGCCTGGGCCGCTGCGCGGACGCGCGCCGGAGCTGGGACTCGCAGTCGCCCGCCCAAAACCCTCTGGCGCCAGGCCAGGCACGTCTGCTCGTCCAGGTGCAGAGCGTCTCAGCTTGAGGCTGCAGCTTTGCCTCTGCTTGGGGCTGCGGCTCAGAGTGGTGCCTATGCGTTCTGCTGAAGCAGAGGTAGCCAGGTCTGGCAGGTGTTGCAGCGTGACCCAGCTGCTGGGCGCAAACGGCCGGGAAGGCCATGCCGGGGAGGCCAAAGCGTGCAAGTCGTGCAAGTCATGGCTGCCGGCCTAAGCGCGTGAGCACCAGCGCCAGCCTCCCTGTCTGCTGCGGCAGCGCGTGCGCGCACCGCTGCAGGCGCGTGATGCCCGTGCAGGGCCCGTAGCGGCCGGTCAGGTCAAACTGCCGCAGCGCCTCCAGCTCATGCTCACCCAGGCCGCCTGCATGCAGGATCTGGTGCGTCACGCCTTGCTCTCACGCCGCGTGCCGGCGCGCACACGCGCTGGCCAGCGCACCCCGCCCACCTGGCTCTGCGCACTGTCTGAAAGCGCACCTGCGTTGCCAGATGCCTGGGGCGCTGCCTGCGCCGAGGCCTCGGGCTTAGGCTCCTTCGATGCGCTCCGCAGCGCAGCCTTCCGCGGCTCGCTGGCCGCTTTCGTTTGCCTGAAATCCAACTTGCCGGACATCATGTTCAGAGCGCGGGTCACAGACGGGCTGCGGTGAGGTCGTGCACGCCTGTCACAGAGTTGTTCACGTCCGTTTCACTGGAGCAACGGCTTTCTGTGATGAACCAGGCAGCAAGCGGGAAAGCAGGCTGGCATAATATAGTAAGAAGCGAGCCGAGCAAACTCCCAAAACGTGAGAAGCGGTCCGATCGGTCCCCGGCCCACCTCCTGAAGCCCCAGGCTGCTGCTGCGGCTCTGCTCGCGCCGGCATGCTGCGCGCGCGCGCCGTCGCAGCGCGCCGACGCAGCGCCGCGCTGGCCGCACGCACGCTGAGCACCGACGGGTGGTCGTCTGCCACGGTGTGCGGCGTGGGCAACCAGGCCGCGACGCTGGTGGCCACCCCAGCGCTCCTTCCTGGGGACGTGCCGCAGCCCAAGCGCTTCTCCTTCACGGTGGACCTGCCGTCGGAGGAGGGGGGCCGGGGGACTGCGGCGTCGCCGCCGCAGCACCTGATTGGCGCCCTGGTCGGCTGCCTGCAGGCTGCACTGCACACCACGGCGGCCGAAGGCCAGGTGAGCGCATAGCCCGGCTCGCGCAGGAGCACCTCGCCCTGCGGGCTGCTTGCAGGAGGCTGACAGAGTTGCACTGCTGCAGCCACGGTTTGGTGCCAAGGCGTGGGACGCGCCGGCTGCGTTGACCTAGCAGAAACTGGTTGCTGACCTGCGCCCTGGCAGTGGTGGGGGGGCAAGGGCTGGGGCTGAGCTGGGGCTGCGGTGCTGCAGGTGTCGCTGGGCACGGTGCGCTGGGCGGCGGAGGGGAAGTACCGGCAGCAGGTCGCGGCGCCGGCAGCGCAGGGCCAGGGCGGCGCGCCCAGCCTGGCGTCGGTCAGCACCACCGCCCAGGCAGGCCCCCGCGCGCGCTGCTGGCGCTCCCTGACACTCCCTGAGTCTGGGGCAAACGTGTGCGGACCCGGTCATAGGAGCGACCTGTCTGCTCTGGGCCCTGAGCACTTGCCGAAATGCGCCTGGCACCGCCTGTATGGCCCGCATGCATGGCCTGGGCGCGCTTGCAGCGCCCACCACTGGCCGACGGCCTGCCTGATCCGCCTGGTCGTCTTGCAGGTCGACACTGCTGCTCCCCAGGCCGTGCTAGACGAGCTGCGAGAAGCCGTACTGCACAGGTGCCCTCCCGCGCTGCTCAGAGCTCGTACGTGTGAAGCACTGAATGGCAGTGGACTTCGGCGCAAGTTCTGAGAGGCTGTCACAACAATGGGTAAGGCAGGCACTCTATGTGCTGTCAGGCCCTCAGAACTGACACGTAAGCCCATGATTGCATGATGGTCAGTCTGTGGGCCGCTGTCCTGTTGTGTCTAGAGCAGCTGGGGAACTCCAAACAATCAATGCCTGCAGCCATGCTGCATGGGATCCTTGAGCGGGGACTGTGCTGGTGCCAGGAGCCTGCTGGCGGCTACGCTGCAGGCGGCGGGCGTGCAGCTTCGTCTAGACCTTAAGAAGCACTACACGTTTAAGAGCAGCATGGGCACCTACATCGACGACATGGTGCATAAGGCGAAGTCGATCGATCACTTTTGACTGGGCAGCAGAGGGCGGGGCGAGGGTTCATGTGTCTGGCCTCATTTCTTGGACTTGAGGCGAGGTGGCATGCAACCGCCTGGCACGTCCGTTGCCTCCAGAACTTGACACTTGCACACATCGTGGCATCAGCCATGGCGTGTCGGCGAGCGGGGTTTTGCTGCTTGGCCACATGAAGTATGCAGTGATCTGTAAAGTACGCGAAAGGGCGTTGCGCCGCGTTTGCCTTCGAAGCTGCAGTTGTAACCAACGCTGTAACCACAGACGCAGCTGCCACAAGTGCAGCACATGCACGACCGTGAACATGCAGCAGCACAGCGTGCGAGCAAGGTGCAGCGCCGCAGCCGCAGGAGCCAGGGTCAGAGGTCTGCGAGGAGGATGCCGTGAGAGCTGCCCTGCTCAGGGTATGGCGCGAGCAGCGACAGGGCCTGGTAGCCGGGGTCGTGCGCGCAGCCGAGCGCTGCAGCGACGGTGGCCGCGCCGAGCGGCTGCCCCAGCCGCGCCTCCCACTCGCGTAACACCTGGCGCGCCGGGCACATGCTGTTTGGGTTGCGAGGCAGGCCATCAGGAGCGAAATGTCGTGGGGATGTCCATGCGGAGCCAAAGTGGCTGGTGGAGCCGCAGTGCGCGAAACACCATGGCCACCACTCCGCTGATCATGTCTAGTCATGGGCATGGGGGCGCATGATAGAGGCCGCCCGGCACCATGCAGTGCAAAGTCTGGGAGCGCTGACAGGACCGCCGGCGTCTGCAGCGAGCACAGGCGCGCCGCCCCGGCGTGCCACCCCCCTCGCGCGCCGCAAGCCAGGACATGCGTCGGGTCGGGCCGCAGCACCTGCGCCAGCAGGTTGCCCAGCAGCGGCTGCAGCGGCGCGCGCAGCAGTGCGCGCGCGGCGCGCGCCAGCGCCGCCCCAACCTCCCACGCCCAGCCCGCCGCGACGGCCGCCCCGCAGCCGGCTCCCTCGCGCCCTTCCGCAGGCCCCCGCGCGCCCTCTCCCGCGGCGCGGTCTGAGGCGCCGCCGCTGTCACCCGGGCCGACTTGCGCGCCGCGCTCGTCGGTCGCATGGCGGCACTGAGGTGTGCGCATGGGCTCACCAGCTGGCACACGGCCCTCCGGCTCGCCCGCCCCCCCTGGCCGAATGTCCAGGGACGGTGCACCGCCGGCCTGCGGCGGCGGCGGCGCGCGCGGGGAGCCGTCCGGCGCGCCGGAGGCCCCGGGGCCGCCGGTCGCGGCGGCGGCGGCGGCGTGCAGCGCCAGCAGCATGCAGTACAGCGCCTGGAATGCGTCCTCGTGGTTGGTCAGCCCGCCCAGCCAGGCCGCGCGCGGCTCCTCGGCCGCCACGGCCTCTGCGGCCGCGGCCAGCTCCTGCGGGCGCGCGCGGCCTTGCTGGGCGCACAACGGCGGTGCGGCTGGCCGCAAGCCTGCGATTCCGTGCGCTTCACGGAACCAAGCGCGTGCGCGCGCTCCGCCCGCCAGCGAGCGCGAGCTGCAGCGGCAAAAGTGCTGGCTCCCGCGAGCATCACTCTCACTGCCCTCCCTGCGTACACATGCTACAGCTCCTGCTTGGTCTAGCAAACTCGGTCTGGCAAGGGCAGAAGGAGCTGCGTTCAACGCACATGACTCGCAGGCATGCCCAGCACGGCGCAGCCCGCGCCTGCGCGACCTCGCAGGCCCAGCGCCGCGTGGCCGCGGCCAGGTCGCCGGCGCAGCCGCAGCCGCGCGGCGCGCCGGGCAGCCCCGCATGCTCCGCAGCGGCGCCGCATGCGCCCGCGCGGGGCGCTGGGCCCTCCCCGCCGCCGCCGCCTGGCCGCGGGCCGCCGCAGCTCTCCGTAGACGGTCGGTGCTCCGCCACGCCCTCCGCAAACGGCGGCCGCCCCTCCAGGCCGCCAGCGCGCCCCGTTGCCGGAGCGGCCTCGGCCCCCTCCTGCGCGAGCATGCGCCGGAGCTGCCACGCCGCCAGCTGCGCGAGCAGCAGCGCTTCGGCGTGCGGCCGCGCGGCGTCGCGGTCGTACAGCCGCCGCGGCGCGCCCGGCCGCAGCGCGCCCAGCCGCGCGGGTAGCGCCGCGCCGTGCTGCGGCCTGCGCAAGGGCGACGCGCCGGTCGGCGCGTGCGCCGCGCTGTGCGGCTGGCCGCCGGCAGAGCCTCGGTGGTCCGAGGGCGTGCCAGCGGCCCTGGCAGTTCCCCGTCACCTGGACTGAGGTAGTGCCTGCATGCCTCTAGCCGAGGCTGCAAGACGGCGCGGTGAGCATGCAAGGCCACCAGTGCAGCTTTCCACCCTCGCCAGCGCGCCCAGGCAACAGGCAGGTTTAGGGTGGGCTAGCGAGGACTCGGCGCACATGTAGATCCAGCGGAAGAGGTGGGCGCGGAGGGCGGGCGAGCCGTGGCACCGCTCGCCCAGCAGCCGGAACGCCGCGCGCTGCACCAGCTCGGTCTGGCAGCCGCCACACGCGCCGCCTGTGAGCGCATCCGCCGCGCGTGCGGCGACCGCCGTCGCCGCCGCGCGCACCTGCGCGCATGCAGCGCCTGGCAGCGGCCCATGCAGGCGCCTCCGCGGCGGGCCGCGCAGGGTGCCTGGCGGCGGTCTGTGCAGGCGCCTGGCAGCGGGCCACGCGGGTGCGCGGCGGCGGCCCATGCCCGGCCAGCGCCCCCCAGGCGTGCCTGAGCTGCGCGCTGGCGGCGCCGCAGGACACGCGGCGCAGGCACCATGTGGAGGCAACGGCAGTTTTACCGTTGCCTGGCGCCTCCACAGGAAGGGGTGTGGCTGCCTGGCACGCGCGCTCGACACGCAAGCGTCCGCGCACGTGCATGCGCACGCTCGATGTCATGGTACAAGAGGCTGCGGCGGGTGGGCCAGCCCGGGGACCCTGCCGGGGCGCGCCTCCTCCTCGTCGTCCTCCAGCAGCGCCAGCAGCGCCGCCCACGCCTCCACCGCGGCCTCCGCCAGGCCGCCGCCGCCCGCCGGCGCGCACGCGGGCCCGTCCCCTGGGCGCCCGCTGCTTTCCGGCGCGCAGGCGCGCACCTCCCTGTCGCCTGAGCCGCCTGCGGGCCCACCGTTGCCCAGCGCGTGCGCAGGCGCGCAACGACTGCGCCCCGGGCTGGAGTGCGCGTCTTCAGCGCCCCGCTGGGGCCGCTCACCTTGCAGCAAGGGGCTCGCAGGGCGCGGCCTGTCCTCTGGGCCGCTGGCCGCGCCATTGCCGGCGCGCTCCTCAGCGCCGCCGGCGCGCGCGCCTGCACCGTCGGACGCTACCCCGCTGCCTGCGCAGCCGCGCGGGTGGCACGCTGCCGACGACCCCCGCCCGCCCGCAGCGCGCTCCGCGCCGGCCGCCGGCGCCGCGCCGCCAGCAGGCCGCATGTCCGCGCCAGACTTGGGGTTGTGCGGGACCCGCAGGGCCGGCCGGTGCAGGCCTGCGGCGGGCGGCAGCTGCACCAGCAGGCCGGACGCGCCCAGCGCGCCCGCGGCCGCCTCCCGCACCTCGACCGGCTGCGCCGGCGCCGCCGCCTGGACCGCTGCGTCCAGCAGCGCGCTCACGGCCGCGGCCGCTCCGGCGGGCCGCGCTCCGGCGGCGAGCTCTGCACCGGCGCTCGCGCCCCCCGCTGCGCTGCCCCGCTCCGACGCGCCTGTGCCTGCTGCACCGTCGGCTGCGGCGCCCGTGCCGTCCGGGATCTGGGACCCTCGGCATCCGCCCGCCTCGTCCGGCGCGCCTCGGCGCCCGCTGCTGTCAGCCGTGCCGGGCGCCCAGCTGGGCTCACCCTCTGCGCCAGCCAGGCAAGCCTGAGCATCGTCTTCTGGGCGCCGTTTCGTCAGTGTGCATGCGCTCAACTGTTGGCGCTGGAGCGCGGCCACCAGCGGCGCGGCCGCGGCGCCCAGGCCGAGCAGGCAGCGCGCGCGCACGCCGGGGTGCCGCGTGGCGTCCAGCTGCGCGGCCAGGCCGCGCCAGTCCGCCGCCGGGCCGGCCGCGCTGCCGCCGGGCGGGCCGGCGCGGGGCTGCCAGCCGCCGGCCGCGTCGCCACCCGCGCTTCCGAGGGCTGGGCGGCCGCCGCGCGACTCACCCTGGGTCGCTGCTGCGGCAGGGCCGCGCGCTGCTGAGTCCAGCGTCTCGTCCGACTGCGTGCGGAGGCCGGCGCCCGGCGCGCCCGCCGCCGCGCCGCCCGGCGCGGCCGCAGCGGTGGGTCGCGCTGCGGCGGCTGCGCCGCCGGGCTGGGCGGCGGGGCTGGGGCCGGGCGCGCCGGGCGCGCCGGGCTCGCGCTCGGCGGCCAGCAGGCGCAGCGCCGCCTTGACGCACTCGGGGTGCCGCTCGCGATGCAGGTGCGCATGCAGCAGCGGCGGCAGCCAAGCCAGCGTCGGCGCGTCCCCTGCGGATGGAACGCAGGCTGCGTGAGCCATGCCGCCGCCAAGGTAGGCTTCGTGTGCTTGGGCTGCTGGTGCGGCTGGCCAGGCACAGCCCATGACGCCACACACTGAGCGGCAATGCACGGGCCAGAGCACGGCGGCAGCGCTGCTGGGTGAGGAGTCGCCGAGCATCGACAGGGCACACAGATGCGCACCCGCGTGAAGGGCTTTCAGTGTCGCCGCGCGGACCTCATGATCCGCATGCGCCAGCGCTGCGCCCACCTGCGCCACGGTCAGCGGCCACGCGCCGCCGCCGGCGCCCGGGGCGCTGCGCAGCGCGCGCACCAGCTCCGGCGAGAACAGCAGCGCGGCCGCGGCGCGCAGCGCCCCCGCGCGGCCGACCTGCGCATGAGGAGCAAGCCGGGGTGTCAGAATCGCACAGGCTTTCACAGGAGTCGCGCGCGTCTGCAGGCCAGGGCAGGCGCCACTCAGGCCACTGCCAAAGGCTTCCCGGCGCGCTGGAACGCAGCAATGCGTGCGCGCCCGCTCTGGCACAGAGGCAGCGCGGGCGCGGCAGCATGGCGCGCCCACATCTGGGCGCGCCCGCTTCCGTCTGCGGGCACTCACCTGCAGCACGCCCGCCGCGCCCGCCGCGCCCGCCGCCCACCCGCCGCCCAGCACTTCGCCCTCCTCGCCGCCGCATGCGGCGCCGCCCGCGCCCTGGCGCCCGGCTGCACCCGGCGCGTCCCCGGCTGCGATCGCGTCTGCGCAGGCGCGCGCCAGCACAGCCGCCAGCTCTGCGACCTGGGGCGCCACCGGCGCCGCAGCCGCGGCAGGGCCGCCGGCGCCGGCAGGTTCCCCGTCGGCCGCAGCTGCGGGACCGGCCGGGCTGGCGAGCGCCAGCGCAGCGGCGCACGCCGCCGCAAACTCCGCGCCGAGCGGCGCGCACGCGCAGGCGGGGCCGAGCAGCCAGGCGCGCGCCGCGAGCGCGGGCGCGGCGCCGCCCGCCGCGGCGGCCACGCCGGGCAGCCGCGGCTCGGCGACGGCGGCCGCCTCCAGCAGGACGCGCGCCTGCAGCAGCGCGCCGTGCGCGCGGTTGTGGCGCGCGACCGGCGGCGCGGCCGGCACGTCGGCGAGCGCGGCCGCGAGCGCGGCGGGCAGCGCGTCGGGCGGCACCAGGGGCGCCAGCGCGCGCGCTGCCAGGTGGCGCACGGCCGCCTGGCGCGCGCGCGCGCAGGCGCGCACGACCGGCGCGAACGCGGCCGGCGCAAGCGGCTCGTCCGCGGCGCCCGCGCCCGCCGCCGCCGCAGACGGCCGCAGGCGCGACAGCAGCAGCAGCGCCGGGAAGAGCGACGGGTGCAGCGCGCCGCGCGCGCGCTCCAGCGCGGCCGCGGCCGCGCGCAGCTCGGCCAGCAGGTAGGGGTGCAGCGCCGGGTGGCGGTGGAAGAATTCGGACCCGGAGACCGCCTTGCGCGGCGCCTCGCCGCGGTGCGCGTTGCTGTAGCCGACGGCGCGCGTGACGAGCGCGGCGAAGCACAGGTTGGCCGCGTTGCGGACCTCCCAGTCGGGCGCGGCCGCGCCGCGCACCGCAGCGCGCACGCCGTCGGCTGCGAACGCGGCCGCGCCGGGTGCCAGCACGCGTTCGGTAAACGCGCGGCGCAGCGTGTTCAGCGCGTGCACGCGCGGCCAGGGGCCCGCGCCGGGCGCGCCGCCCGTCGCCGCAATCCGCAACAGCTCGGCCATGCCGGCCTCCAGCAGCGCGCCGCGGCCGGGGCGGCCCGCCGCCTCGGCCAGGAACAGCGCGACTACTGCGGCCGGCAGGCCGGCGGAGCGGCGCAGGATGTCGTCGCGGCCCTGCCCGGGCGCGGCCATGCGGCCGAGCAGCTCGGCCAGCCAGCGGCGCGGCAGGCCGTGCAGCGCCGGCGCGCGCTCGTGCAGCAGCCTGCGCGCGCGCCGCCCCGCTCGCGCTCGCCCTGCACTGTGGCATCCCCGCAGGGCTGCATGCGCGGCGGGTGCTAGCGTGGGCATCATGCGTGCGAGCTCCGCGGGCGCATGATGCGCTGATCAGGGTTGGGCGCCTCTGAAACCAAGCTGGGGGTCGGCGCCGGCGTGAGCGCAACACACAGATGCTCAACCACGGCATGCAGCTTCATGCATGCATATGCCTGCGACCAAGGCAGGCAGGCTGCGCCACACACGCGCGTCCCCACGAATGCATCGAGGATACGGTGATGGCTGGAATGGCCGTGGGTGGCAGGGGCTGGCGCGCTGGCGGCAGGGCGCAGGGCGCGCCGGCCTGCCAGCGCGACAAAGCCGGCCTGCGCCCTGTCGATCGCGCCGTTGTGCTTGATGGCGGCCAGGTAGCGCTGGAAGCGGCCGCCCATGTCTGCCAGCTGCTCCGCGCCCAGCAGGCCGCCCGCCGCCAGCGCGTCGCCTGCCGCCATGCGCGCGCCCGTTGGGCGGCGCGGCACGCCCGCGGCGCTTGCCGCGCAGCCTCCGGGCCGGGCGCGAGCAGCCGCACGCGCCCCCGCTTGATGTCTGCGGCCCACTTCTGTCGACGTGTCGCGGGAAAGATGCACAGTGCAGGCATACAAGCCAGCGCCAACCCCAGCTCGTCTGCCATTCGAGGCCATGACATGAGCAGCCGCTGTGCACGCTGGCGGCGCCCGGCCCGCAAATGGCTGCGTGTGCAGTGGGCAGGGACAGCATGTGCATGCGGCAGCGTGCGGGGCGCACCAGACAGGGGCACCGTGTCGGCGAGCACGCCAAGCAGCAGGGACACCTCCTTCAGCGTCAGCCAGCACCCGGTGGTCACCAGCTGCGCGGCGGCCCCAAGTTTAGGGTGATAACTTTACACAAACCCTGTACCCAGTGGTCACCAGCTGCGCAGCAACCCAGCGCCGTCGCGCGTCCGGCCCGCGCGCATCTGGTGGCTGCACAGCATCCCCACTACGAGCAAGCACAGAGGTGTGCGGTGCTAGGTGGACTGCATCGCGCGAGGTCAGACGCTCTGGAGCACAAGTGCTAGTGAACATGTAGTGCCTGAGGCAGCCTGCGGCGCCAGCATGCTGCACATCCCAGTTCACGCCGCTGATGCAGGCTCCGCTCTGTGTGCCCTGCTTCCACTCTGTCCTTGCCGGCACGGGAGGGCGGGCTGACGCGCTCTACGGGGCGGGGCGGGCCTGCGCGCGCGGGCCGAGCAGGCTGCCGCTGCTGGCGTCGTCGCCGGTGTCGCACGCGTCGCCGCTGCCGCTGTCCTCGTCCAGGTCCACGTCCTCCGCCGCTGCGCGCGGGCGCCGCGCTCAAGCAGGCATTTTAGTATAGGGTTAGGGTTAGGGCCCTGAAACTACCTCATACGTTGCAGATGCTGCCTCATGTGACGCACAGGGAGCCGATGCAGCTGTCGTAGCCAGGCGGCGCGCTTGCGAGCCCCCCGCATTCTCACATTATCTCAGTTCGCCATCTTTGCAAGCATGGCGTGCGTCCGCTTCCACGCGCAGGACCCATCTCCTGCGCATCGCATGCACTGCTGGCAGCACTGATAGTCTTTCTGCCTGCATCCAGACGCCGGCAGTGCTCGCAGCCTGGGTGTGCGCCACTTGCTCATGCATGAGCCGGGAGCGAGGCGCGCGCGCACATATGGGCGCGTTCGTTGGGCTGACCAGCGGCACAAGTGCGACCTCGGCCACTGCGACCAGCGCCGCAAGCAGCCGCGCCAGCCATGCGCGCGCGGCCGCGGCGCGGTCCGGACGCCCCTGCGCAGGCCGCCGTCGCGCTCGTTCCTTGGGCAGGGCGCTCACAGGCGCACCGTGAATTGTGGCAAAAACCTCTCGGCAGGCGTAACGCATGCCAGCCGCAGCACTGCAACCTGCCCACTTGCTCTCTGCACCGCGTCATCGTCCCGCGAGGAGCTTGCATGCGCCGTGAGCAAGCAGGCCTGCAGGCGTGTCGCTGGCGGCGGCGTGCGCGCGGCGGGTGCGCACGGCCAGCTGCGCCCAGGGCAGCGCGGGCGCCAGGTAGCGCAGCGCGAGCAGGCTGCCGTGCGCGAGGCTGCGGTTGCACGCGGCCTCCAGGTCCTCCTCTGCCTCAGCCCGGTCCTCCTGGCGCGCGCAGTGTGTGCCCAATTCCTCATGGAAGACTTAACACTGTATCTCTACCATAATGAACCACACGTGTGAAGTGCCTGCTGGAGGCGTGAGCACGTGCTGCAGCAGGGAGCGGGAGCACCAGTGAGTATGAAAGGGGCAAGGGGCGGCGCTTTGTGACCTTGGACTCTGGTCGACACCTGGCCGCTGCCCACCCACTTGGGCTCACGGCCAGCAGGCAGCTCAGCCGCGCGGGACCATGGCGCTGCTTGCATGCGAGCGGCCCCACCAGGCACCCCGCTCGCCCTGCCACGCCGCGCGCGCCGCACGCCTTCACCTGCAGTTCCGTGTGTGGGGCGCCGTGCATGGCTGCAGGCAGCCCGCGCCTGCGGCGCGCGTCCTGCCGGCGATGCGAAGGCCCTGCGCGCACCTCCAGCCTGCCCTAACCCTACCCTATGCGCAGGCCCTGCGCGCACCTCCAGCCTGCCCTAACCCTACCCTATGCGCGGGCCCGGCGCGCACCTCCAGCTGGGCGGCCAGGCTGTCCAGGAAGGCGAGCGCGGGCTCGAACGTGGCGCCGCCGCCGCCCGGCGCCGCCGGCTCCGCGGCCGCGCCGCCGCCCGGCAGGCAGACGACGCGCCAGCCCAGCCCCAGCACGTACTTGTGGAACAGCATGCGCGCCAGCCGCGCCCCTGCCGGGGCGCGCGCTCAGGCCCTTTGCATGGCGCCTGCACTGCGGCACAGGCGATGGCGGGGCCAGGCCGCGCACATGTCAGCGCGTCTGAGAGTGCGCCTCTGTGCTCCACACCAACAACAGGCCCTATATTTAGTACTGCCTTTAGCGCTTGTTACAGCGGAGATGTCACAGGCAGTAGGCCGGCGTAGACTGAAAGGCCGAATTGCACATGGGCGGGGCTGATGTCAGACCTGTCGCAGGCCAAACAGAGCCGGCCGGGCAACCGGGAGTTGCGCAAGGCGCGGCGCGGCCGCACCGGCGTCGCTCTCGCGCACGCGCGGGCTGGCGAGTAGGCGGCGTGCGGCCGCCAGCAGCCCCGCGACGGCGGTCGGCACCTCCAGACCCGGCAGCGGCGCGCGCAGCGCGCCCAGCACGTGCTCGGCGCCCCCGCGCAGCTTGTCCCAGGGGTCCACCAGCGCGCCTGGCCGGCGTCTGCCATGTTATGGTAGGTAGGGTCCTTAAATTTGCGGGTTAGGTGAGGCTATAGGGTGCGAGTTGGCTACCCGCCCTTGACTGCCAGACGACATACTACAAATTTCGGTCGGTGAGCAGACCTGTGGTGTGGTCACATGCCGAGAAAGGTGCAACAGGAGCCCTCTGCAGCCATGTGGGCAGGTGCAGCTGGCGATGCATGCGAAGCTGCGCCGCAAGCGCTGTAACACCACCCATGCAACAGAGCCTTCTGTGAGCTCCCTCTGCGGGGCCACGCCGCTTGCCGGCACTGCACGCCATGAGGCCGACAGCGGCCGCTGCGCCTGCAGTTTGTGAGCATGCCAGGCGACAGGCGGGCGGCGCTGACGCGCCGCGCGGGCGTGCCAGCCAGCGCAGGCGCACCCAGCAGCAGGCGCACGGTGCCCTCGCCGAGCAGGCCGGGGCAGAGCAGCTCCACGCCGTGGCGCCGCGCGCCCGCGACAAAATCCTCCAGGACCGCCGGGCTCGGGCTGCCCACTCCGCCCTTGGCGGCCGGTGCGGGGCCGCTGTTGCGCCCGCAGCCGCGCCCGCCGCCCTGGGTGCCCTGCACGCTTGCATACCTGGGGCTGGCTTGCAAGCATCTGTGAGTCAGGGCGGTCCGCCAGGGTGCGCCTCAATTGCAACTTTGAGACAGGACACGCTTATATTTTTGAAGGTAAAGAAAGGCGGGCATGCATTGCAGCTCTACATGCAATGACCATATCTCTTCTTGACATGCAGCTCGCCGCCGCATGTGGTGTCCTCTCAGCGACCCTCTCTGCTCAGGCGGGCGGGGCCGCTCGCAGAGGCACGCGCCTTGAGGCCTGCCGCAACCGGCTGCTGCCAGCAGGCCAGCAGCACGGACAGCAGGCGCAGCGCGGTGGACTTGCGCTCGAAGGGCGACCCGGGGTAGCACGCGCCCAAGAGAGTGCGCGTCAGCCAGCGCAGGAAGCCGGCCTGGCGCTGCACGCCTGCGGGATGCTATGAGGTCAGTTTGAAAGATATCCGCGCCTGGGACTCAGGGGCGCGACACCTACTTTACGCAGTCCTCCACCGGAGCAGTGGCCAGATGGGACCAGGCGGCAACGCTGCAACGAGCAAGCTGCGGAGGACGCAAGGGGGCATGCAGCCTTGCACTGCGCTCATCAGCGTCCAGAACAGGTCAGCACTCTAGACAGCAGCTGCAAGCATAGCACTGCGTCTCTCCTGTACAATACAGACATCACTGTCCAGTGCATTGCCTGATAGGTAGCGAGGGCAGAAGTCAGCGCAAAATGGCGCGCATGGAGGTGATTAAGCAGGCCGGGCGGCGCAGGCGTGCTTGCAGAACAGGCCCGATCTGGCAAGGCTTGACTTGGCAGCTAACTTTTCTAATAAGGTTCGGCGGACATGTAGAGCCAACAACCACCGGCGGCAACATGGCGTGGGAGCAGTGTGGCGCGCCGGCCATGTCCTCGGCGCGCTCGTCCTCGTCGGCGGGCGCGCCTGCGCGCCCGCGCGCGCGCTGCAGCGCGGCGTGCACGCCCAGGTGCTGCCGGCGCAGCAGGCGCGCGAGCACGGTCGCCCACTGCTGCTGCCGCTCCTGGTCGCCGCAGCGCAGGCCCAGCGACACGCCGAGCGCCACCAGCTGCAGCTCCAGCGCCGCTGCGCGCACCCACATGCCCCCCAGGTGTAGGGCAGGGTACAGTTTAGGATTAGGGTTGGGGTAGGGTAGAACGTAGCAAGGAGTTGCTTGCCAGCAGTCATCACTCTGTGGTGACAGGGAAACGCAGGAGCCCCGGCCTGTAGGCTGCAAAGCAGGCAGGATGCTGTCGCCGCAGTGCGTGCATGTGCGCAGGAAGCCTTAAAACCGACAGCGCCAGTATGGCAGGTGCCCCTGGCGGCGTGCTGGCAGCGCCACCGCGGCGCTGCCCGTGCCTGCGCGGCCACACGAGGGCGCCTCCGAGGAGGCGGGTGGGGAGCGGCGCGCCGCGGCGCACTAGGCAGCACGACGTGCTTCTGGTGCACGCAGGCCAGCTGCACGGCGTCAATGGCCAGGCAATCGTCCGCGGAGGCCACCGCGCGCTGCAGCAGCCCCTCCGGCAGCGGCACCGGCGCCGCGCCCGGCAGCCGCACCTGCGCGCGCCGCGCATAGGTTGCGCACGGGCCCGCGCGAGGTGCCCCCGGCAGCGCTCCACAGACAGCACGTCAATGTTGCTCGCGCAGGGCATCTGCTGAGCGAGCCTGCAGAGGCAGTGCTCACGCTGACATCCTATGCTCCCTTGCATGTCTGAGCGAGGCGGGTCAGATCACAGTGCTTTGCTGACCCACACTACGACATCACTGGGGTGCTTGCACAGACTCTCTGAACACACCTACCTGAACATCCATTGCGCTTGCGCCTGCACCACGTAAATTCATGGGATACTCACAGAGTGATCTGCATGCATGGGCGGCACTCTACAAATAGACCATGTCTGACCAGCGGAGGTGCGGCTTGAGTGGAGAGGGCTCACCTCATCCAAGGCGTTGATGAGACCCAGCAGGCGTGCCGCCTTGAGGATTGCGACCAGAGCAGCCACCTGCGGAGGCAACACGCGGGTGGCTTAGCAGCTGCCACCGACACCCTGCTTGCATGCGAAGTCGTCATAACAGCTGGTTGCACTACCCAGAGTGTGTCATACAATGCACGATGATGCTGATCAAGCGCTCCTTGCCGGCACGTCAGCAACCCTTGCTATGCTCACAGCGCGCGCCCTGCACTGCCTAGGAGTGCCCCCGCAGCCTGCAGCCTTGGCCGCAAGCGCACCAGCACCAGCGGCCGCGCGCACCCGCTGCGTCCCCGCGCGCTCCTCGCCCCGCGCGGGGTCGCCGAGCTCGGCGCGCGCGGCCCCAGAAACGCGCTCCAGCAGCACGCCCAGCGAGCTCGAGTCCATGGCGAGCGGCAGCGGCAGCAGGTAGTGCGCCACATTAGCGCGCAGCCGCGCGTCCGGCGCCGTCAGCGCCGCCATCAGCGGCGGCAGCCACGCCTCGCGCCACCGCGCCGTGCCCGCCGTGTGGCCGCCTGCGCGCACGTCGGCCCCGGGCGGTGACCGGCGGGGTGAAGCACATGGCTGTCGGCACCAGCAGGGTGCCAGAGCGCAACGTTCGCGCAATGGTGCGGTGCGGCGCTCCGGCGGCAGCACCAGCTCGCTGCGCGCGGAGGCAGCCAGCCTGCGCGCGCGGCGGCGCCCAGGTGGCGTGCCGCGAGCAGGACGCGCGCGCAGCCGTGAGCGCCGCATGCGCGCTCGGCTCGACACCTGCAGAGGCGCCATGGTGCGGTGCCCACATGCTGCTGCCGGCAGACCACCAGTGACCATCGCAGCCGCATGCTCTGGCGAACTGTGACAGGATTACGCCTGTTCCCTTGCGAGGCGGAGGGGAAGAAGACAAACTTCGGGGCTGCATGCAATTTTCACGCCGGAGCGGGGATGCGGCGCGCGCGCGCCTGCGGCCTTGACGCACTCGTGGCGCAGGCTGCCCAGCAGCGCCTCCACGAAGCCGGACGCCGCCGGGCACACCGACTCCTGCGTGTGCGCCTGCCGCAGCGCGCGGCAGTGAGCCGTGCGTGCGCGCCCGTGTGAACTGTGCACGAGCGTGCCTAGTGCCTTGCCTAGTGTACACACCCAGATTTGCATGCAGTTGGAGACAGAGCGGTGCGACTGCAAGCCGATTGAACGCATGCTTGTCCCAGCTTGGGGTTGGAAGGCAGTCGGCTGCAAAGGCTGCACAGTAGCACTCAAATGCGGCTGACATGCGCACAACAGCTGTGGTCTCCAGCGGCACGCGCGCGCTCCGGGGTGCAGAGCGCACCATGAAGGTCTCCCAGAGCAGCCGCGGGCGCAGCGCCAGCAGGCGGCTCGCGCCCAGCCGCGACGTCAGCGCGCGTAGCGGCGCGTAGCGGCCCTTCCGATTGGCCCCTGGTGCCCAGGCAGGGGTCGTCCGTCACAGCATGCATGCTGGAGTGCTTGCAGGCATGCCGGTGCAGGCACACCGTCCCCAAGCACCACACTCTGCACTCTCAGCCGCATTCGAAGCCGCACTTCAGGCGGCCTCGCTTCGCCCCGCCGCCAAGGGTTAGGGTCGTGGACCCGCGCGGCGCACCCAGCGCCATCAGCTCCGTCGCCGCGGCCTCCTGGAAGGCGCGCGCGCTGCCGCAGGCGGCCAGCGCGGCTGCGGCCGCGCCGCCGCCGCCGGCCGCGGCGGCCGCGTGCTGCGCCTCCAGCGCGTCCATGAGCGCGTCGAACGCCGCGTGCACCATGCGCACGGTCTGCTGCTGCGGGTCCTGCGCCGCCGCGGCTCCGCCATCTCACCGGGGCCATGTGCAAGCATGGACCTCGACAGGAAGCTCGCGTCGTGGGAGGCTCTTTATGGCGCGCAGCAATGCCATCGTCAGCATTGCCCGGGCTTGGCAGCCGCATGCGGCCGGTACATACAATGTGAGCGCACACTGCTGACGAGAGAACTCCAAGAGAGAGGTTCTTGCAAGAGGTCACTCTTGCAGAGAGTCATGCCTGCAGAGGTCCTGAGTTCAGGCGCTGTGCGCCTCCAGCCGGGCGCAGCGGGGTCCTGCGCGGCCGCGCGCACCTCCCAGCACGTCCACAGCAGCGCCATGATCTGCGCGCGCAGCGCGGGCCGCAGTAGCGGCGCGGCGGGCGCGCTGTCGGGCGCCGCGCGCAGCCCGCCGCCCGCACGCTCATCGTGCGGCCGCTCGCGCCGAAGCGAGCGGCCTCCGCCGTGCGCAGTCGCAAACGGCGGGCTGCGCGGCGCGGCGCCGTGGCGCAGGTGCCCTCCTGCCTCGAGCTCGTCTCCGCTCGGCTCATCGGGTGATAAGTCAGGGTAGAGCAGGTCATCGTCGTCTTCGGCATGCGCGTCTTCGCCGCGCGGCCGGCGGCCCGCGGCGCCCGCATCGGCCAGCGCGCTCAGGCCCGCCAGGCCGGGGACGCCGCGCAGGTGCGCGCGGCGCGCCTCCGCGCCCGCGCAGGCCGCGCCGTCCGTGTGCTGCTGCGCTGCGCCCTGCTTTGAACGCGCCGTGCAGCCCAGCGTGGACGAGGCGGGCTGCATCGGGGCTCTGCTACCTGTGCTCTACTGCCAAGAGCCAGGAGCAGGCGTTTCGAGAGGGGGATGCCGGTTCTGGTACAATAACGCAGCTACCCTGGCGGCACGCCACTGCAGCCTGCACAAGCACGCACTCGCATCGCCTGCGACTGCATGCACGTGCCAGACACCCCGTTGGAGCTGCCAAGGCGCAGGAAGGCACGCACGCGCCTGCGCTGTCTTCATTCGTGTGCCGGGGACAGCGGGCAGGGAGCGCACCAGGAGGCACGCCTCCAAGCGCTGCAAGCAGACAAGGAGCAGCTGCGCCGCATGGTACTTGAAGTTGGCATCAGGCGCCGCCGCCATCACGACCACCGCCGCCGGCAGCGCGCCATCCGACAGCAGCGTCCATTCGGCAGCTTCTAGCCGTCTTTCGGACTTCACGCCCTGCTCACCCACGCCCTGCTCACCGAACCCCGCCGTCCCGCACATGCCCGCCAGCTCGACGTTGCCGCCGTCGCCGCTGCTCCCACCGGCGTCCCGTTCACCGCCTCCGCCGCCAGCGCCCGTGCACCGCGCGCCCAGCGAGTCGGGCGCCGGGGCGCTGGGCGCGGGCCAGCGCAGCGGCGCGCAGAGCACGGCGGCCGGCAGCGCCGCGACGAGGCCGCGCAGGGCGCACACGCGCGCCAGCGGCCCCACGCCCGACAGCTCGCCGCGCAGCGAGCGCGCGCGCGCCGCAAGGTGCGCGCCCACCACGCTGTGCCCGTCGCCGGCGCCCGGCGCTTCCCCAGGCTGCTCCCCGGCGCTGCTGCCAGGACCCGCCGCGCACACCGCGCGGCGTGTTTGCTTGCGGCCGCCCGCTGCCACGTCGATGTTGAAAACAGCAGATCGACGATCCGCGCTCGCTGTCGGCGTGGCCGGGCGCTCTTGCGTGTGACCAGCAGCAGGCGAGTCATCAGGCGGCGCAGGCGCCAGGCCCAGGCCAGCGGCGAGTTCGGCCGCCAGCCACGCGGGCGGCGCGTCCGGCAGCGCGGCTGCGGCCGCCAGCGTCGCTGCCGCCGCTGCCACCGCCTCCTGTGACGCGAGCGCGCACTGCGCAGCAGGGCAGCTGGCTCACTCGTCGTGCCGCCCTTCAGCTTTGGGGCATGTAACCACTCGCTGGACAGCACGCCCTTCCCCAGCTCGTATCCAGATCACAGGCTTGACCGGCGAGAGCACGGCCATGCCGTCCGGCACAGCTGCGACCTCTAACACCTCGGTTTTCAGCAGTGAGGATCAAACACAGCTGTTGCGGTGCAGAGCCTTGGGCATTCAAGAGACTTTCGACGGTCCAGCTGCAGCACAGGCAGCGGGGAGCGCGCGTGCAGCGCGGCCAGCATGGCGTCCGCCGTCGCCACGATCGCCGCACGCCCGGCGCCGCTGGCGGCCATGCGCGAGCCATGCAGCTGCAGCAGCCCGTACAGCGCCGCCACCGCCTCCTGCGCGGCAGGCGCAGGCTCAGTGGAGTTGCCACCGACTCTACGGCGAGAGCCGGTATATGGCTCAGCACGCCCCCAGGACAGTGGCGATGGCGGCAGCATGCGGCGAGCGTCGAGTCGAGCAATGCTGTGCGCGCCTGCACATCGTCGGCGGTGGCGGGCAGCTCGTCGGGGTCCTGGCGCAGCAGGCGTGCAAGCGCTGCGGCGATGGACGCCGCCGCCGGCACACAGCAAGACCTGCGGTGCCCGACAGCGTGACTGTGACACAGTGCGCTCACAGGACAATTTGAACTTCAGCTGCCCATGCTGGACAACTGGTCGGCCCTATGTAGGGTGAGCTTGCCGCAGCAGCATCCCAGCCCTGCTCCTGCAAAGTAGGCATGTGCTCCAACCAGCGCATGCTTGCCTGCCCAAACAAAGATGCTTGTTGAACCCCTGACCTCACCACGGGTCAACCCTGCACAAAGGCCTGAAGCTCTGCATCACGTCTAGCTCGGACCCCTACCCAGCCGCACCGTGTGAGGCCGCGCAGCTGCGGGACGCTCAGCACAGAGAACACCGCGTCCGCGAGCGGGATGCGTGCGGGGGCGCCGCCGCGGCCAGGCCCTCCGTTCCCATTTCCTCCGCCTTCCTCTCCGCCCTTTCTGCCTAGCCTCATGTGGCCGCCGCTGGTGTCAGACCTCAGCGCCTCGCTGCTTCCAGCATCGGGGGCGCCCCGCGCCGCAGCCGCAGCAGCCTCCCGCAGCACCTGCCATCGGACAGGGCGCGAGATGCGTTAACACTGGCTCGCCCTCTACCCTGGCTTGCAGGCTCTCGCCTCACCAGCCAGCAGCCAGACCGTACGCCGCAGAGATGCGTGCGTACCTGTATCATGCGGCCGCCCGCAGCGCCATAAATGCGTGCTTCAGCCCACTGGGGCCTGACATGTTTGGATGTGCGTGCATACCTGCTGAGTACGGATGCTGGCTTGGCACAGCAGGCCTGCATGCCTGAAAGATGCATCTGCTCGGCGTGCACGCATGCAACGGTGGCCAGCGCTCGCATGCGCGCGGCAGCGGCGCGCCTGCTGCTCAAAGGCGCGCGCAAAGTCGCGCAGGCGCGCCGGCGGCAGCCGGCACACGTGCGTGAGCAGCAGGCGGTGCAGCGGGCGCGCGTGCTCCAGGAACAGCACGCGCGCCAGCAGTGCCAGCAGCGCTGCCTGCGGGTCGCCGCCGCTGCAGCCGCTCCCGTCCTCGGGCAGCTCCGCCAGGCCATTGCAGATGCCCTGCGCGCGCGGGGCTTGGCCATGTCAGCATGGCAGTGGCTGGCTGGCTCGCGCATGCAGCGCGGGGAAGCGCTATTTGGAAAATTAGCTGCTGTGCCAGCAGCGCCAGCAGCCGCGCATGCGAGCTGCTCCCATTGCAGCTGGTCCCCGCCATATAGCAAGTGCCGGGCTGCCGCAGATGGCTGCGCACAGCCGTGGCAGATAGCATTTGGGCTGCATGCAGAGCATGTGCGTACGAACATGAATGCATGTCACCAAGCTCAATGGCCGCACAGTCCAGTGCCCAGCTGAGAGCAAAGCCAAGTGCAAGCGCGCATACAGCACTTTCAGCCAACAACGCCCTATGCAATTCCTGCTTACTCACAGCGTGCCGCCTCTATCACTTGACAGCGCACCTTGAGCGCCTCGGCCTCTGCAGCCGCTGCGCGCAGCCTGGTGAGGCGCAGCAGTGCCGCTGCCAGCTCCCGCACACGCTGTGGCACGCCTGGAGCCTGGGCCAGCTCTTCTGCCTGGCCGGCAAACACAAACTTTCGCGCAGGCCCTCTTGCAGGAGCAAGTGCACTGGCTCGGCTCCACTCCGGCCTACCGGTCTTGCAGCCCGGTCAAGCATGGCGCGCTGCGTCACCGCTGTGCACTGTCCATCACGCAAGTTGCTGTTGCAGCAAACACAGCGTGCTCAAAAAAATGCAGCTCACGCTCAACACTCGTCACTCATCGAATACTTAGCACGCACTACACCTCTGACACGTCCAGGATATGCTGCTTGCTACCCGGCATGCAAGCACTTTCACACTCACCTGGTTGATGTAATCGGCAGGGAATGTAGTGCCCAGGTGCGACCAGCGCTGTTGCCTATACATCAGCAATGCAAAACGCTAGTTCCCCAGTCCAGTGCAATGGTGCTGAGACGTTTGCAGCCTACTTCAATACTTTGATTCAGTAGCGCGTCGACTAGCGCAAGGCAGAACACCTGCACGGAAAGCAACATAAACACTCCCGCTGTCACAATCCAAGAACGCAACTCAAACCCTCAAGCGCACGTGCACGGGTTTCTGCAGAAGGCCGAGAGAAAAAAACAAAGTGAAAGAGGGAGACGAAGATTAATACCATATTACCAGCCCTGACATCTGTTGTGTGAGCTTTCTGGACAGCTGGTGGCTGTAAGCTCGTTGGGAGTGGTTGCAGGAATCTGAGGCAGGCTGTGCTTTTCGTGAGCACCATCGCCAATGGACACAGGCCGGGTGCAAGCGCTCATAGTTGCGACAACTGCTGGGCACGTGATCTATGAACGCTTCTATGAGCGCTTCACTGACCTGGACAGAGCGGACATTCGGGCGGCGTGCCAGCAGACGCACGACGCCGAGAACAGCGCACAGGTGGCAGAGTCCGTTTCGCGCTTCAGGTGCACCTTTCAAGCCTTGTAGCTCAGGACGCATCATGCTAAGCTCTTTGATGTTCAGCTCAGCTAACTGTATCCCCATAGTTAAGTGTATATGTGAGGGACCAGGGGAGCTGTAGTGGTGGCGAGGACAGAGGCAGACATAGTGTACTACGCTCTAGGCACTGGCGATTACACCGAGCTGGCACGTGCGCTCCTGGGTCGAGACCTCGCTCATAGGCCATGCGCTGCAATTCTTTTCAGGTCTGTACGTTGAAGCGCAGTGGCGGAGGCCCTGCGTCACCTGGCCGCAGCGCTGCGTGAGGCTATGAGGAAACCGCCGACCGAGGCCCTGCTGCTGGACCACTATGCGCGGCTTTGCCTGGTCGTTGACGAGGTGGTTCACGAGGTGCGCCGATGTGAGCTGGCATGCACATCACGGGCGGGCAGGTTCTCTAGCCCGAAGAGCGCCAGGGCTCTGATGGGGCCCTTCAATGTGCAAACATGCACGTCAGATATCATGCATGGTTTAATGCATGGTTTACGCATGGTTTGGCGGGGCCGCAGGGACTGCTGGATGCTGCAGACAAGGACACCATCCTGCGGGGCGTCAAGTTGAGAGTGCGCCCCCTTGCCCTGCGTCGCTGCTCAGCGTGCTGTCCGTCTGCTGATGGTCTGACAGCAATGGCTGCATGCAGGGAGGCGATGTCTAAGCATGATGCACAGCAATCACAGCTTAATGATACCTGCAACGTGCCTCCAAGCGCACTGCATGGAACCTGGCACTACACACTTCACACTGCAATGACACCACCATGGTGCCACCATGACTATCAATGACAAACACAGCGCAAGCCAAAACAACTCGCTGTGCGCCCATCACAGCAGAGCACATGCTTTGGTTCATGCAGTGCCTTGGTACACAGGCAGTTCAAACACACAGACAAGCACGAAACATGCAGCAGCCAGAGAGTAGGAGCATTCCCATAGATATTGTGCTAAAGCGCAGTGTACATGCATGACTTGCATAAGCCAAGCCCTCTCTATTCCATGTGGCATGACACCCAGATACAATGGGCAGGCAGTGTCACACGCGCAGCAGCATGCGCACATGCGTGATGCGCATCTCGCGCAGCTCCTCCACGCTCCTGCGGGCGAAGGCCGCGGAGAGCAGCTGCCGCTTGTGCTCCTGCGTATGCAGGCCAGGCAGCTCAACGCGCAGCCCCAAGCACCGCGGCACGCCACGGCGCCCATGCTGCCTGCGCTCACCGAGCCAAGGCACCCCCATGAAGCAACAGCAGACCCTGGTACGTCGCGCTTTGTGCAGCAGGACAAGCAGGCCGGAGCATGTGCAGCGTCGGCGGCGCGCCGCGGACCTGCAGCTCCAGCATGCGCTCCTCAATGGAGTCCTGCACGATGTAGCGGAAGACGCTGACCGGCCGCGTCTGGCCCAGGCGGTGGATGCGGTCCTGCGCCTGGTCCTCGGCTGCCGCGCAGGGTAGGGTAGGGTCAGGGGAGCCGACAACGCCGATCGGCGTTGTTCCTGCAGGCGCCAAAGCGCTGCATGCCTACAGGGGCCGAGCACGATTGCGGCTGCTGCCCTCCAGAGGCGCCACCGCATGGGGCGAGGGCGCTCCATCGCCAGCAGAACAAAGGGTGCATATGCCAGTGACGCGGCCTGCTCAGCTGGGACCGCCAGCATGACCAGTGGCGGCATACGCGGGGGCCGTGGCGCCGGCTAAGAGTGCTGATCGAGCTGCTGCGGAGGCCCGGGCGCACTGGCAGGGTTCCAGAACGGCTCCAGCAGGTGCACGTGCGACGCGGCGGTCAGGTTGAGGCCCACGCCGCCTGCCTTGAGGCTGAGCAGCAGCACCGCCGGGCCGCCAGGCTCCCGGCTCGCAAACTCGCGCAGCACCTGGCGCGCACAGGCGCGGCCGCGGGTGGCACAAACGGCGGGACATCGTCAGCCATTGCCAAGCGCCAGCGGCGCAGGCGCTAGAGATGCAGCGCCGGCGGCAGGCGCGAGCGGCCGGCCCTGCATGGTGTGAGCGGCAGGCGCGTGTCTGGCGCGCCTGGCCGCGGCGCTTGGCGGGCGTGGAGCCGTCGATGCGCAGCACGGGCTGGCCGTCGGCCGCCAGCGCCGCCTGCACCAGGTTGAGCACGCCTGCGCGCGGCGCGCCCGTCCGCATCTGCCCTGCCACATCAGCGGCCGCTGGTGCACCCGCGCCATCCACTCACAGTTGCTCACTTAGAGCCTTGTGCCGCACATGCTGAATCTGCTCATGTGAGTGGTGCTCTTCACAAACTGCATACTCCATGGCACCGGCATGTATAGCTGTCCGTGTGCCACCTGCTCGCATGCTTTTTGCACCAGAGTGCACCCGTGGGGCACAGGTGCAAGAATGGCACGGGGGTCACAGGCAAAGCTTCGGCATGGCGTCGACATGAAAGGCCTGTGTGCACAGCCGTGCGCGCGCATGTAGGGTGGCGTGCGCCGCCTGACGTGACCGCGCGTGGGCTGCGTCGAGCCAACGCACCGGTCCACTGGCTGAACACGACGCTCTTTATCTCCCGGCCGCCGTCCGGCGCGCCCTCGGCGCGCGCCGCGCGCAGCACCTCCACCAGCTTGGCCACCTTGGCGCTCAGCACCGCGCCCGCCGCCGCGCCTGGGTCCGCCTGCGGCGCGCGCGCGCCGGCCAATCAGCGCGCGCCGCTCGCGGCTGCCCGTCACGGCCGCGAGCGCGCCGCGCCGGTGTGCTGGCGCCAAAGCAGCAGCGCACCCGCACCCAACACGCAGAGGGAAATGAAAGATGTCCCGGAGCCTTCTTGCATTCGCAGCGAGCCACAGATGCCGGGGCGACCCGACAGCGCCGCAGGCTCCACCCCCCTGCCACGCAGCCCGCGCATGCCCGCCGGCTGCTTGGCAACAGCAACCAGCTAACCCGTTATTCAGTGCCTACAGTTGACGCATGGTAGTACGTGTTTACAGCACAGCACAGACCGGCTGCAAGCTCACAAACCCCTGTTTGTCAACAGCCCGGCGCAGCAAACCTGCTCGGCCTCGGCCTTCTCGGCGGCGGGTGGCGGCGGGTCCTGCAGCGCCGCCTTGCTCAGCGCGGCGCGGCAGAGCGGGCACGCGGGCTTGCTGCGCTCGATCACGTCCTCGATGCATGCGCGGCAGAAGGCGTGCAGGCAGGGCGTGATGCACGGCGCGACCATCGGCTCGTTCAGGCACACTGCGCAATCGAGGCAAGCGGCCGCTGCTTAGCCCGGCCGCTGTGATACATCTCAACTGCAGTGCATGTGGCGCGTCGTCTAACGCAACAAAAGTCACCGAGCCATCATGGCGTTGCCAGAGACTGAGATGTGACATGACGGCATGACAGGTCAATGTGCAGGTCAGCGGCCAGGTCGGGTGGATTGCCGGGGCTGACGGAGGCGGTGGGTGTCGTGCTCGCAGGCAGGACCCACCCGCGCACTCGCCCAGGCCGCCCTCGGCCAGCAGCTCCTGCAGGCGCGCGAGCTGCGCGGCCGCCACGGCTGGGTCGCTGGGCGCGCCGGCGCCGGCGCCGCTGGGCGGCTCCTTGGGCACCAGCTGCGCGGAGCAGCAGATCTGCCGCAGGCGCAGGATGACTTCCAGCACGCTCGTGTAGTTCTGCGCGCCGCCGGGCCGGTCGCGCGCCGCGTCAGCGCGCCTTGTGTCCTTGGCCGCTCGGGGGGCGTGCACGCTCGTCAGCCAGGCAAGGGGTACCAGGAAACACCAAGCAAACACTCTGCGGGCCTGCCCCTCGGCGTCAAATGCAGGCGGGCCTGGGACGCAGCTGCCCTGGCATGTCAGTTCATGCCACCCTTGGACCGGTGGCGTGACAGGTGAGCGCGGTGGAGTGACAGCCAGTGCAGTCTAGCAGTGGACATCCGAGCAGCACGCAAACCCTCTTTCATCACCTGAAGCAGCGTGCCATCCGCCATGCGGTCCTCGAAGATGCTGCGCCCTGCAAAGCGCCATACTGCCACCTGATTTGTCTATTGACAAGAGCGCATTGAGCGCGGACGTGCGGACGTGCGCTCACACAGCTTCCGGCGTCCCAAGGTTGGACAGCTCTGCCGGCATGCACATCACCAACTGCAAGGCACTTGGCACTTACAGCGCAGCATGCACCACTTACAGCGCAGCATGCACCTTACAACACAGGAGAAAGCTCAGTTGAGGTTGAGATGGAGGGGTACAGAGCCTGCATCAGCGACAGCACGATCACCAATAGAATCAGTCCAGCTTAGTAAAAAGCGTGCATGTCAGGGCCCGGTATACTTTCTTCTGGAGAGTTCACGCAGCAGAAAGGTTAGTGCGGTGCGTGCAGAGCCGAGCGCGCCGTGCGCCTCCCAGCGGCTATAGATTTCGCGATCCGCGGCGGACAGCGCGACTGGCACGCGGTGCACGGTCTTCTCCGGCAGCTCCACCACGCGCCGGCCGTCCACGACCGTGTCCTTGGTGCGCCGCAGCGCAAGCGCGCTCATCAGCACCTGCGCGCGTGCGCGCGCGCGCCGCGCTTGGCGCCCAGCCCGGCTGACGGGCCCGGCAAGCCTGCCTGGCGGGCTGCTAAGAGGGGCAGACGCAGGCTCGCACGCCGGTCCGCAGGGCATCAGTCTGCGACGCAGAGGAGCGGGCCTGCACTGCAAGCCGTGGGTGTAAAGTACCCGGGCTCACTCAGCGAGCTGCTCGTGAGCCTCTGAGCATGCTTTGCGTGCCTCTGCATGCCTGCAGCGGCCAGCTCGGGTCAGAGGCTCGCGCCAAGCGCTGGGGGTGCCGGGCGGTGCGGGCGGCACCTGCAGGCGCAGGAGGCCCGCGGGGTCGCCGGCCTTGATGGGCCGCTCCAGCGTGCGCGTGAACAGGTGCCGCTCGGCCAGCGGGAAGAAGTGCAAAAAGTGCATCAGGCCGTGCAGGTCCGCCAGGCTGCGCGCAGGCACGGCCGCAGCAGCTGAGCAGCGTGGCCGCAGGCAGCGCACGCAGCAGCAACAGGCTGTGCACAACTGCCAGGCCAGCCACACATGCAAACAGTCCTAGCAGCTCTGCCTGCGCGCGCGTGCGGCCCTGGAGCCAACCGTTAGAGCCTATATTCTTCTGTTTAAACCTGAGGAAGGGTTGCCACACCACGCAGACGTATGAAACGGTGCTGTGTCCTTAGCCAAGGCATGTGGCGCTCGCGGCACGTGGATGAGCTTGACACCAGGCCTGCAGCTCCATGCAGGCTCCATGCAAGCCACTCCTGCAGGCCACCTGCCCTGCGGTCGCTCCGCACCTGTTCTGGATGGGGGTCCCTGTGATCACCCAGCGGCGCGAGCACTGCAGGGCGGCCGCCGCCTTGGCCATCTGTGTCTTGGCATTCTTCACGGTGTGCCCCTACGAGCAGCGCAGGGTTGCACCGTCTGACGCCGTTCGCGCAAACAAGTGGACAGCGGACAGCCCCTGCCTTGCACATGCGGGACTCCTGATAAGCACATCGAGGACACTTGTTGAAGAGCATGTGCGGGTGCTGCTGCCTGGCAGGAGGCCTCATACTAACACAAGAACATGTCCATAGCATGAGGTCTGCAGGTCAGTGCGGGCGTACCTCGTCCAGGCACACGCGCAGCCATGGCACCTGCATCAACGTCGCAACAGGTGAGAAACACTGAAGGATATACATTGCAGCTGTGAAGAGCCCGTGTGCAGTGATACACACACACGCTCTCGACGCAAGTGGTATGCAATCCTGGGGCACAGGCGAGAGCTCGCTCGCAGCACTGTTCAGACTGGCTCGCGCTGCCCTGGGCAGCCATGCACCCCTGCCCCTTGCAGGCTCGCCGAGCGCCGCCGGGGGCAAGGGCCGCGCCTTCAGTAGGCCCGTGCGCACATTGAGCTCCTGCGCGAGCGTGGAATACGTGGTGATGACAATGTCCTGCTCGGCCAGGAAAGCTGGCCGCGTGTCGCGCTGCTGGCCGTGGTACGTGTACGCCTGCGCGCGAGCGCGCCGCGTCGCTGTCAGCGGGGTGCACCGCCTCCTCTGCGAAAGACGCAGGGTGCGGCCCCTGGGTATGCAAGTTGCAGAACCTCCTGTCGCAGAAAGTGCAAGAAGTATGCATGTGCGCCTCGAAGCTGACAAAGTGAGGATGGTCCCTGTTCACCAGTACACGGCACAAGTGTTGGTTAACAGAGACTTAGTCCGATGAGCTGTGGAGCACGCGCTGGACGTCGCGCCGCGCCTGCAGGCCGCCGCGCGTGTGCTCCTGGATCTGCATCTGCCAGTTGGTGAGCACGGAGAGCGGGCACACGATGAGCGTCCCACGCGGCCCGCCGGCCGGCGGCGGCGCCAGCGGCGGCTCGGCCGCGGCGGCCGCCGCCGCCAGGCGTGCCTCTTTTTTACCGCCCGACTTGGACGGCGTCGGCGGCTCCAGAGCAGCATCCTTGCCTTTGCCTTTCTGCGCACGGTGCCAGCACGACCTCTGCCAGTCGTGGCTGAGACTGCACACGATACCGATGCTGCTGTCCCTGGCGCTTAGCGCCTCTGGCCGCCATCGCAGGCACACATGAGTGGCTGCAAACGCCTTTCAGTTGCAAAGACGAAGGCAAGAGTCTGCGCAGGGACAGGCCCGCTTCTCGCACACACACTTTGCTGCAAGCTTGTGCGTCCTGAGCCGGCCCAACGGCGTGCAAAGCATACTTGCGAGCAGCTTTGTGCCCAGTGCGCGCGCTGCTGGGGGAGCACCTTCCGGCGTTTGGCCGGCCGCTCGTCTGCTGCATCAGCGTCTGCATCGGCTGCAGGGCCGCCCTCGCTCTGCTGCGAGCCCTCCACGCGCGCCGCGGGCACGGGCACCCCCGGCCGGTTGGACGCGATCAGCGCTGCCGCAGCCAGCACGCCGCGCGCATAAGTGCCGAGCTGGTGCGGCAGGCGCCGTTCCCTGTCACTGACACCGCACGCGGCAACACAGCAGCGACAGGGAAGGAGCTGCTCGCCGCCGCGGCCGCTGGAGCGCGGGGCAGGGCAGGGCGCTCACCCAGCACGACCAGCGTCTTGCCCAAGCCCTGCGGCGGGCCAGGGGCGTGCCGTCAGGCCTCCAACGCATGCTAGGGTAGGGTAGGTGGAGTGGGACAGCTTTGGCGGCAGAGCAGCGCGCATGCATGCAGCGGCGCGCACAGGCCCAGGGAATGCGTGGCGCGCCGCGCAAGCAGAGCGAGGCAGAGAGGGGCGCCCGGGCGGGAGGGGTCACCATGTCGTCGGCCATTATGCCGCCCCTGCACGCCGCAGCCGCTGTCACCGATCCGTCCTTGCGGGCGCCATGCAGCACAGCCCCAGGCTTGCGCGCGGGCCCCGCTGCGGCGCCAGGCAACGTGCGCTTCTATGCTGAGTGAGTAGACAAGTGTATGATGAGCCTTAGACGAGCCCCTAGGTAGGCAGGGCATGGTCTTAGCCCATGGCAGTCACGGGCATGCGAAGGCGCACCGCAGCGGCTGCGGGCGGTCTGTCGAGATGAAGTTGGTCAGGGAGTTCACGTACGACAGCCCGCCGGCGCCGCCGGCCTGGAGCGGCTCTGCAGGGCCAGCCCGCAGCATGCAAACCGTCAGGTGCATTCTGCTTGACTCTAGACGGCTGACATTGCTGCTCGGCCCTCGCCCCTGTTGTGTAGTGGTCAAACTAGCCGCGAGACAGCATTAACACATGCGAGCATGCCAAGGCCAATTTGATACAGCTCAGAGTGCATGGTGAAGCTGAAGCGAAAACAAATCTCCTAGCGAGAGAGCCTTTCACAGGCTCTCTTAATGCAGCTGAGCTTCGCGGCCTTCCTGGCGTCCTGCTGCGACTGGACATGGCCAAACCCCCTGACCCTCAAGCCCTGCCCCTGCCGAGTGGGATGCCGGCGCGTGAACGCCCCCCGCGCATGCATGCAGGCCGCGGCGCGCGACGCGCACCCCAGAACGGCGGCAGCCGCCCGCTGTTCTCGCGCTCGATCATCCAGGCGAGCGCCTCCTGCTGGTGCGCGTACAGCGGCGTCGCCACCTCAGCGTTGGGCTGCATGCGCCGCCGCTCGCCCTTGTCCGTGCCCGCCAGCATCTCTGCCCCCGCCGCCGCGTCGCGGTCAGGCGCGCAATGCCCGGCCGCGCCGGGCAGGGCGGCCGCAAAGTGCGCGGGGCTGCATGGCAGCTGGCGACGAGCGGTGCTGCGGCGCTGCGCTGCAGCAAGCACGGCGGCTGCTGCAGAGGTGCGCAGCGCTGCTCTGGCGCAGGGGCGGGGGCGCGACATGCGGCCGCCAGCACGCGTCAGACGGAGACCAGGCAGGAGCGTCGCGGCAGGGCCGGCGCGGACGCACTGGAGAAGAGCTGGTCCAGCGAATCCTCGACCGCGCGCCGGCTCATGCGCACCGCGCCCACCGCGGCCGCCACGCCGCCGCCCCGACTGCCGCTGCGCTGGGAGCCCTGGGACCCCTGTCACGCGACGCGCGCGCTCTCACCGCCCCGCCCTGACTGGCGATCAGCGAGACGCTCGGCGGCTCACCACCCGGGCAGCTACTCCTCGGGGGCAGCCATGGGGCCAGTGTCGCTTTAACGGCCTGGTGCAAGGCACAGTGGCACCCTTGCCCCTGCCGCCCATGCAGCGCTGGCAGCCCCTCCATCATCAGGAAAGCATGTGCGCAGCCAGGGTTGGTAGGCGCGCTCACCAGAGGCGAGCCCATGCCCTGAACCAGGCGCGGCGGCGGCGGGCTGCCCGGGCCCGGGCCAGCAGGCAGCGGCAGCGGCACATCCGCGCCGTGCAGGCGCACGCCGGCGCGCGCCAGGGTCCGGGTCACGGGCTCCTGCTTCTCGGGCGCTCCGTAGACATACCTGGCGGCAGCCGCGCCGCCCGTCAGGGGCCCGGCCGCGCCGGCGGGGCAGCGGCCTCGGGGGGGTCCGTCCTGCTGCTGCACAGCAGGGCGCGGCAGCGACAGCGCGGCGCGCGGGCGCTGCGGCCAAACACGGAGCGGGCGGCGAGGTGCGCGCACAGGTCCAGCGGGATCGTGAAGTGGCTCCTGCGCGGCGCGGCAGCGGGTGAGGCTGGAGGCTGGGCGCTCTGTCAGCGCGGGAGCGCCTGCTCAGGGGGCCACCTGCTCGCCTGGGTGACCTCGCCCTCCAGGTAGACGAGGTCCTCGTCGACCAGCGGCGACAGCTGCGGCGCGGCCACAACCGCTCAGAGCGCTTCCGCCCTGCCTACAGTGCTCGCACGAGCTCCCACGAGCTTCAGTGGGCGCACCGCTGCCGCAATCTTGCGGCCGATGTGGCCAACCTGCCGCACCCCAAAAGTGAGCTGCGTGGCTGGACAGTAGCGTGCCTGCAGCGGGCAGGTGGGCCTGCCCAGGCAGGGCGTGCCTTCACGCCAAACACGTTATCGACGCGTATCGCCCTGGTGAGCCAGTGGGCAAGTTAGTCACACACTTGCCCACTAATTTGCCGTTCAGGGCTGGCTGCCAGTGCAACACGTTGGCACACACTGGCACGGTGCGCACCAGTGGTCATACGGGTTGTCCGGCTCGCGCTCCAGCTGCGCTTGAGGAGGAGCAAGTCAACCACTTTTGCACGACAAGCACAAGGTAGAGCCTGATGGAAGCGGAAAGTCGTTCCTTACCTGTACCATCTGCGCCCAGTGCAAGCCTTCCTCAATGCTGGCACTGCTACTTGAGTAGCAGTCATCCTTTGCTGGAAATGTAGAGCTTTCAAGCTTGGCAACGTAGTGAAAAGATGCAGCAGGCACAGTGTCACAAGCACTTTGAGGGCGTAGGAACAAGGCGCAGCGCGCCTCGCCAAGGTTCACTTGTCCCACGTAGTATTGAACGCCAACCACGCTGGTTCTGAAGACGCCATAGCACACCCCGTCCTCCGTGTCAGGCTGCAGCCACAGTCCGGTCAGAGCCTTGTCCGCGAAGGCAGAGAAGCCCAGAGACAGAGGCACAGACCTCCAGAACTTCGTCAACATCGGGCTCCGCAGTCAGGTCGATGGTGGGAGGAGCGTCGGGCTCGCCCATTTGCTCACCACCATGCCCGACATACATGGCTTGCCAAGCTCTGCCTCCCACTGGCAACGTTCCCAGCTAGCAACATTTCCAAGAAACCCCGGTCAATCCCCTGTCAAGGCTACATGGCATTCCTGGCCATGTTGAGAGTTTGCTGACGCTGCTAGGCAACACCGACATGCACTTTTGAACTGGGAACATTAGAAACATACAGATATACATCTGCCACTGCTCCCTGTACTTTCATCATGACACCAGCACCAGACCATTGTTATTGCTTACTGTATAGGCTCCTGTCCTGCATCTTGAATAAGAAGTTTGCAACTTGCAAACCACTGCATGACAATACGCAAAGCAACACACAGGACCAAGTGTCTGTGCAACTACACGTGCCAACGCATGCATGTGACATGCACATACAGGAACACCCATGAAGACAAATCAAGCAGAGGACCTCCCCGGAAACGGAAGACAGCGACTGTGCAATGAAAACAGTCTGAAAGCCCCTCGACACCACGGTGACCAGCCTGTCAACCACATTGTTGGCCAATAGCATGCGCAGATCAAACCATTGGGACCCGAGAAGCATGCCTGCCCGCCCGACGCATGCATGCCGCGCCAGCACGGCAGAACGAATGCTGCACCTTACACTTGTCATTTCAGTTTGGCGCCAATCTCGCCGCGGGCTGCTCAGCTGCGGACGCACAGGCAGGGCGCAGGCGCGCGAGACAGGTCTGATGTTTAGGTTGCAGCGCCGCGGCGCCTCACTCCAGCACGCCCGTGGGGAGGTGCACGAGCGGGCGGTAGCCGGGCACGTACTGGTGCTCCCCGATCCACACCTCCAGCGCCTCGTCGCCGCCCCTCTCCAGCACGCGCTCGGCCTCCAGGTTGCCCAGATGGCCCTCCTTGGCGGCCTCCTTGATCACCTCGCGCGCCAGCTTGATGCTGATGTCCCTGCACGGCCGGCCCGCGCCAGCGCCAGGGTCAAGGCAGTGCCGGCATCGGGGCGCGCGGCTGCCGCGCGCGCGCCGGTGCGGGCGCGCCGCGCATGCGGTGGCGGCCCGGGCGGCTGCCAGAGGCGGACTGGCGCCCCCCACGCCAGCGCAGCAGGGCCACCTTGACTGCCGGCTGTCGTGGGCTGCCGCGCGGCCCAGGGCCGCACTTTGCATGGACGCTGCTTCAGTGGCCTGCAGGTTTCGGTATCGGGCGTGCCAACCCACAACCATACTCTGTGAGCCCACGTCGTGCTACGTCGCTGCAGGACTGCATGTGTGGTGTGTGCGGAGTCATGGCAGGTTCAGCCAGCACCTGATGTCGTGCAGGGATGGGTACACGCAGCCGCGCTTCAAGTCCTCGTCTTTGATAGTCAGCGGCAGTGCCTGCTTGAGGCAAATGACTCGTCAGGCGCCCAGCCGACATTGCATCAACGGTGGTCAGGATTGCAGCAATGCTCTGCGGCATATGCACCAGCAGCCTTGATTGTGCCTGCTCTCAGTGCATGCATGACACATATAAGAGCGGTGCGTACAGTGTCAGTAAGAGGAGCTCAACAGAACAGCGACCAAGGTGGGGCGCGCCTCTGCTGCAGCCATCAGCATGTGGTCGGTGATCACCTTCGTCTGACCCAGATGCGCCGCCAGCGCGATCGCCGGGAAGACAAACAGGTTGTTTGCTGCGCGCGGCCCCAGCAGTGTCAGCAACGGTGCCCTGTCGCCTGGCCGCTGACAGGCAGGGCCGCGTGTCCGAATTGACACAGGCATCTGCTGGGACAGCTTGGCGGCGCCGCGCGGTGGGCAGAGCTTGAAAACGAGACAGTGGGGTGGCCGCGTCACCTTGGCAGGACGCGATGGTCCGGCCCTCGATCTCGACATCAGGCTGCGGGCTGCCGCTCGCAAAGATGGCCCGGCCGCCTGCCGCCGCACGGTTCTGCATCTCACGCTCGCAAGCATGCCAGGCCGCATGAGGACCTACACGACAACCAAGCAGGCAGTCCATGCTTGGACTTGCTGCGGAGACGGTGGCAGGCTCATGCATTGCCAGCTGCCCGGCTCAGAGGGCCAGCAGGGCGCTGCAGCTGCTGCCTTCCGCAGGCAGTGTTGGTCACCGCGCGCGGCTGCCGGGCCGCACCCGTCATGCGCTGCGCATCCTCGGCGGTGCACTCCATGCGGTGCGTGGGGTTGCTCATGGGCATGATGATGGGCTGCTCGTTCAGTTCGCCCATGAGCCGCAGCACGCCCTCCGTGAACAGCCGCCCCGCGCCCGACAGGCCGATCAGCCCCGTCGGCTTGCCCTGTCCCGGCGCGGCAGCCGCCTTCACGCGCCCGCCCTCTGTTCGGCCACAGAGCACTGGGACCGTGCATAGGCGAGAGCGGTACGCTCCGGAAGTCCACACACAGCGGTAAGATAGGTTGCGACCAGGATGTGTGTCAAAGCGCGATCCGAGGCACGCGCCAGAGTGACACCGCACAACCAAGGGCTTGCCAGGGTATGGCCAGGCGCGCTGGAGCAGGCATTGGACAGCTCAGCGCGCAGGGCCGGAGCCGTGCGGCGCGCAGCGCACGTGCTTGACTACCTCCTCGAGGCGCATGCCCTCCAGGTCCTCCTCCGCGCGCGCATACGGGCGGACGGTGTCGGTCAGCGCGTCGCCGCGCTTGCGCGTGACGAGCCCGTCGGCGTCCAGAATGTAGAAGCGCTCCGCCGCCTGCTCTGGTGTCAGGCCCTGCGCCCGGGCCGGTGCGGGTGACCTCTGCTCATGCGGCCGCCGCCGTGCAAACCGGCTTCAGATGCGCGGAGGGGTTGATTTGCGTTGTTGCCACGACACTGCTTGTTCCCGCATTCAAGCCACGCATGGCCGAACCTCTCCGCAGACAGCGCTCGCCCAGCTCAAGATGCGCTGCACGCACACTGAATGCCACAAGCTTCTATCATTAATCCCCAGGAACACACGCGGTGCTAGCTCAAGCTCATGCCTGCAGATGCTCGCATGTAGTCACTGAGGCTGCGTGCTGTGTCCAATGTATCAGCCTGGGCATGCAAGCGGGCACGGTATGGTGTGGTACACACGGGGATGTGCCAGAGACTGTTGCAGCTTCTGGCAGCAAGGAGCGGGAGCGGGGCGACCGCAGCCATGCTCTGCGACCCCACACTGACGTGCCGGGGCGCACATGTTTGACCATGCCCCGGGCCAGCATGCACACGACGCCCATGCCCGCGCTGCCCGCGCCCAACACGGCAAAGCGCTGCTCGGTGATCGCCTCGGGCGTCTTGCCTGCACCGACCGACTCACTATCAGGGGCATCAGCAGGACACACCGCACTGGCAGAGCACACTCTGGTATTCAAGGCGCAACACTGATTGCTACAAGAACCATCAGGGCCAGCCCCAAGAGGTGGTGCGACTTGCACATTGGTCTAGGGCAACTGGCCGAAAGGTGTGGGAGAGGTGCGCGGAGGGCATGCCCAGGACGGCCATGGCGCCGTACACGCCGCCAACCGCGCAGGTCGCGGTGCCCTGGATGTCGTCGTTGAATACCAGGTGCGTGTTCCGGTAGCGCTCCAGCAGGGGCGCTGCATGCGCCATATTGAAGTCCTGCGCCCCGTCCCACCATCTATGCAATGCGTGTGGCTTGCGGACGTGAGGTCACAATAACAGCTTCAGAGCTTTCTGTAAGAGGTATCTACTGAATGCAGAGCAGGACTTGGGCCTCTGATGCAAGCAGGACTCGGGCTTCTGCTGAAGTTGCAAAAGGAGACGGGTTGCATGCGTGACCAGGGACGCGCCTCAAACTGCAGGACGGTGTGCGGGAAGCGCCCAAAGAGCGCGCGCACGAGCTCGTCTACGACCTGCATGCCGGCATTTGCGCGTCACCTCGCCGCGCATGCGCAGCTTCTAATGCACCTCGCAGCGCTTATCAGCAAGCCGCTCTGCGTTTGCAGCATGATTGTACAGCCAAGCTACTGCACACCATCGGACCCAGTCGATGCGCATCCGTGCAGAGGTGATGCGGCGGGCTGGGCGCGCGCGCCTCGTAGTAGGCGTCGCCGTTGATGCGCTTGTGCTTCAGGCCCATGTACAGCGGGTCGTTGAGCAGGCGCTCGTTGTCGGTGCCCATGTCCAGCACGATCGGCATCACGCGCGCCGGGTTGAAGCCCGCCGCCGCGACGTACAGGTCCAGCTTGCCTGCACGCGCGGCCGGGTTTCAAGAGCTGCAGGGGCATGGCTTTACTAGTATGTTGACGACTCCCTGTGGCACGGCAGCATTCTGCACAGGCTTGGCCTGTGACCTTCCAGCTGCTCGCCTGCCTTGACCAAGAGCATTTCCAAGCTGTGGAGTATTTCGTCTGTACAGCCCAGGCTGACAGCTTCCAAGACAGCCTCGAGCGGCACCACGAGCAGCCGTGACTCAGAGGCATGGCCGTGTCACGACGCATGCAGACCGCATGGGCTGCCCACTGCCTGAGCACAGGGAGGGGCCAGCACCGACAGAGATGCCCAGGCCGTTCAGGCCGAGGTCGCCCAGACCCTGCAGGCCGCATGCAGCCACGCGTCAGCGAGGCTTCGGCTAGGCGCGCATGCGTAAAACCTCGGTGGTGTCAGCGAGCGCAGGCGCACCAGGATGCGGGAGCCGTCGGTCAGCACAATGGCGTCCACATCATGGCTCGGCCAGTTCCACACGATGGAGGCCTGCCGCGGGCGAGACGCGCTTCAGCCCATCTCATAGCTCACTGATTAGGCAGGGCCGCAGGACACTGGCCCGAGCGACCCCCGGCTGCCACAGGCCGCGCCACGCCAGCCTTGCGCCGAGCTGGTGGCCGCCCGTCAGGGCCGCCACACGAGAGGCCGCCACCCTAACCCCATCCCTGCCCCGACCACGCCGCGCGCCGCACCATCTCGCCCTTGTCGTTGGCGGAGAAGTACATGCCGCGCGGCCGCCGGAAGAGCAGGTGGTAGTTGAGGCACGCCCATCCCACGGTCGGCGTGTACACGATGGGCGCCATCTCCGTGAAGTTGTCCAGCAGGATCCTGGCACCGCGCAGCCCGTGTATTGCAACAACTCTCCTCAGCAGCTCGGCTGAGACCCGTGGGTGGCACGGCCAGGCCCGGCCACGCCTCCAAAGGGGCAGGCCCGTCAGCAGCCGCTCTGGCTCTCTCATGCGGTGCATGCCAGTGGTGTGACATGGTGCTGGGCGTGCCGCCTGGCAGGGAGCATGTGTTGCAGGCTGGCATGCTTGACGATCATGGCTTATGGTCGCAGGCCAGGCGCCTGCAGGGTGCAGGCATCCACAATGCGCTACAAAATGGGGTAAGGTGGCGGCGGCGCACTGGTAGAACAGGGTCTCGTTGCGGTCCTGGCCGCAGCAGGGACCATGCGGTCAGATATGGTGGTTGTGCCCTGCTCACAGCGTGCATGCAGCAGCTTCACTGGCACCGGGAAGCAGAGACAGGCGGGTTGCACCTGCAGCTCCTGGAGCGCCTTCCAGCGCCGCACCTGCAGTCCAGTGCAATCAGCGCCGAGCCTGACAGGGTGCACCATTCCCACAGGAGACAGCACAGGTGCGCCAGCAGCGGGCGCGCACGTGCTCGTGCGTCACGCCGCCCCCCTTCACGTGTTCTGGGTCTAGGTAGGTCTTGCCGTAGGTGTAGTCGTCCATAAAGCGCTCTATCTGTTGGGCCGACCCCCGGCGGAAGCGTCAGCCCCCTGCAGTGTCTGCTGGCGCCAGCACAAACGGGAGCGTTCGGGCCTGGCAGCACCTGCGCGTCCATTTGCAGTATCCGCGGCGGGAGCAGGCCGCGCAGCTGCAAGCGCTCCCGCTCCGAAGCTGGGAATGCTGTTCCCTGTGCGCAGCGGCCTGCCCTTGAAGCCCAATGCAGCGTCGCCGGCATCACACAGCGCATAGGCCAGCGTGTGGGCGGGATATACCTTGTTGTGCAGCGGGTCATGCAGCAGGTCGACGCCCGCATGCCTGACAATGTCTACCTCTGCGACCTCTGTGGAAGGCTGAAAAGCAAAGCCTGGCTTGCAGAACCCCCTGCATGCACGTGTGCACGTCGTCAGCTGCACCGTGGACCTGGAAACGTTCAGAAGCTGATGGGAGGACGAGAGCAGCTGCTCGCTGTGCACGCAGTGCGAGGCCGAGCAACGCGCTTGGCCGCGCCTGGATGCAAGCAACCGCGACCCCTCAAGCGCCTGCACCAGCCTCCTCGCTTTGCTCAGCATTTTGCGCAACCCCCAGAGTGCAGCAGCGCCAGGCTCTACCCAAGCATTGGTTGGCACTGGCCAGGAGGAGGGAGAGCCTTGGGCAAGCGCTTGGACATGAGCTGCGCTCTTTGAACGACAGTCGAAAGCGCTATATGCTCTGCATCCTAGTCTTGGTGCCCTAAAATTCCCACTTCCAAGGCCCGGCCCTACTTTTCTTCAGTGGAAGCCTATACTATGCAACGGCTTGCAAGGCTGTCTTGCAATGTCATGCGTGCATGGAATGGGTACCAGCGCAGCCACAGAAACACACTTCCTTGCACATGTTGGGGGACGCTAAACACACACATACAAGACACCCTGGACACCAAGGCAGCAAGCGCATCACTGGCAGGCAACAAGTCATCATGCATTCACAGCCACACGAGGACAAGGCAAGCACGCGGGGCAGCGTCACACGCAGGGCAAACCCCCACGTACGAGCCTGCTCCGCGAACAGGCCAGCTTCACGAAAGTAGTGGACCGCCTGACCGCGCGCGTCAGGCGCCCGCGGCGGCCACCTGGCCGGCCACGGCGCGCACGTGCGCGTGCACGCCCTCCAGCGCGCGCTGCACGTGCAGCTTGTGGTCCACCAGCACGCCCAGTGCCTCGCCCAGGTCACGATTGAGGCGCTCCGCGTCCGCGTCCGTGCCGCGGGCCGCCGCCTCCGCCGCGGCCTGCAGCGGCGCCCAGAGCGGCGGGCCGTCAACGCCGGGCGCCGCATGCCCGCCTCGCCCCATGCTCTCACCTCGTTCTGGCATCCCCTGATGCACGTTGACACATGACACGTGCCCATGCTCCAAGCGTCGAGTCTGGGCGTCTCTCAATCGCTCACAGACCGAAACATACTCGCCGTTAGCATGGCTGCCCGTGATGTTAAAAACCTTAACCCTAGCACTCAGCGGACACGCAGGCGCCCAGAGTGCAGGGCGAGTCCTTGAACCCATTGAACACATAGCCCAATGCCCCCGGCACCCACGCGGCCGCGCCTGCAGCTCCGCCAGGCGCTCCTCCGACGCGGCCAGGCGCTCGCGCGTGGCGCCGCGCAGCGCGGCCACCTCCGACCGCAGCGCCTCGGCCGCCTCGGCCGCCGCGCGCACGTCGGCCTCCAGCGCCGCCTTGCCCGCCGCGAACTGCGCCTCCAGCTTGGCGACCTGCGCGCGCCCCCACCCCCGCCTCTCCGCGCCCGCACGCGGCAGGCGCCGGGCTTGCCGGGCCTGACATGCAGGCAGTCTGAGAGCGTGTCAGGGAAGGCTGCATGCATGCCAGGACGTGCAGCAGCTTCCGGCAACGGAGGAGCCGCCCACGCATGCACACCAGCGCGTGCTCTGCAAGGGCGCCCGGCAGGCTGCCGCGTCTGGGCGCTCCGCTGCGCTGGTCGCCACCGCAGCGGCCTTCCCCGCGCCTCGCAGCGCGCTCTGATATCATAAACCTAATTATAACCTATTATAGCCCGGGCGCGGCGGGCGCGGCGCGCGCCTGCTCGCTGAGCGCGCCGGCGTCCTCCGCGCGCTCCGCGGCGGTGTGGCGGCCGGCGTCCAGGCGCTCCTGCAGCGCGAGCGCCTCGTCGCCCAGCTCGCGCGCGCGCGCGGCCGCGCCCTCGCGCACGCGCCCCAGCGCTGCCTTCACCACGCCCTGCGCGCCGCGCGCGCCGCGTCGGCGCCCTGGGCCGCCTGGCTGCCCCCCCTGCCCTCGCGCACAGCCCTCGGCATGTGGCCACACGTACTTGCAGGCGCACACCCGGGGCCAGCACACCCATACATGCGCACAGCTCATGCTGACGCAGCGTCCAAGCCATGCGGCCCAGCGCGCCGCCGCTGCAATGTTTTTGCAGTGTGTCCGGGGCGCCTGCTCGCCGCAGCGGAGGTGCGCTGCGGGGGGGCCGCGCCTTGACGTCCACAGACACGATCTCCGCGGCGGACGCGCCGGCCCGGTCCAGCGCGATCTCGAACTGCACGCCGCCGGCGCGCTTCGCGCTGGCCGGGATCAGCTGCAGCCGGTCCGCCGCGGTGTGGTACTCCTGCGCAGCGCGCGCCGCACGCTTCGCGCCGCCGCACACAGGAGCCCCGGCAGGCACGTCCCGTCCGGGAAGCACAGCCTGCGCTGCGGCACTGCGACCGGCTGGGTCGCCTCGCTCGCGGCGCGCTTCCGCCGAGGCGCGCGCTCGGCGCGAGCAGCAGGGCTCGGGCCAGGTTGGGTGAGCGCGCGCGCCGCGCCTGCAGGGCGGCCTCCAGGTCGTCCAGGCGGCGCTCGCAGGCGAGCTCGGCCTCCGCCACGCGCCGGTCGGCGGCCTCGCGCTGGCCGGCCGCGCTGGCCAGCAGGCCCTCCTGCTTCTGCCTGCGCGCGGCCGCGCGCCTCCTGGTCCACTACAGTCTCACCTCTCCACCTCCATCGGTGACGCGTGGCAGCGCCGCAGGCGCGGGCGACGGGGGCAGGCACCGCCAGGGAAAGGACTTAATTGTGCCAGGGCGCGCTTTGAGCGCTGCGCTGCGCGGCCACATCTGCCAGCACCTTTTGACGCTCCTCCCCTGCGCATGGCCGCCCCAGCCTGTGCAAGCAGCAGGTACGGGCGGGAAAGTGCACATGGGCGCGGACTGATATGTATAGGCATGCTCCAGCGCGCGCGGCACGCGCTCGGCAGCCGTTCAGTTCCCAACCAACATTCGCGTCCTGTTGCCCGCCGCAGCGCTGGCCCGTCGCACGTGCGCGGCGCCCCGCCACGCACGGCGCCCGGCGCAGGCACGCACGGGGGCGCTGCACGGACGCGCGTGCTGCGCCGCACCGCTCGGTGTTCATGCGCACGACGTCGTCCCGGCTCACCGTCTGCGCCGCCACGCGCGCCTGCAGCTCCGCGATCTCCTACGCAGCGCCGCCACATGGACCGCCAGTCACGGCACGCCCAGGGCGTCGACGCGGCCGCGCGTCAGCAGGCCCGGCAGCAAGGCGCCTGAGCGGGGCTGGCCAGAAGGCGCCGCGCTTCGTCCCGCCTGCCTCGGCCAGCGCTGCGGCTTTCCGCAGCGCCGGGCGCGCACCGCGCCGCGACAAGGGTCGGGCCGGCATCTCACACCATTCCGCCCGACGCCCCGGCGCCGTCGAGAAGCGCAGAGCCACTCAGCCTACTGCAGCATGGGGCCCTGTCTAATCCCTGTCGGGGACACTCACTGCACTCTCATTCCTGGGCCGGCGGGCGAGCGGCGCGCCTGCTCGGTCGTTGCCAGCTGCTCCTGCTTCGCGCGCGTGTCCGCCTGGCGCTCGGCCAGCTTACGCGCCAGGGCAGCCTTGTGGCCCTGCCGCCCGCCGCGACAGCAGCCTCAGCTTCATTGATATCGCGTAGTGCACCACCCGCTGCTCTGCACGCCGCGCGCTCCTCACCAGCAGCCGCCTGCAGCACACCTGCATGCTCCCCGACTCGTACGGCAGGTCCCCTGTGCCCAGGCAGCCAGGATGCTGGCGCGCGCCTCTCTGCCAGGCGCGGCTGCAGCCCCACCGCAAGGCTTCGGCCGTGGGCGCCGTGACGCTGGCGTGCCATGAAGCAGGGCCGCGCCTGCAGGTTGTCCAGCAGCTGCGCAAACTTGGCGCGGTCGGCGGCGTGCTCGTCGCGCCGCGCGCGCGCGACGTCCAGCGCCGACGGCGCATCGCGCAGCGCCTCGATCTCGCCGCGCAGCTGCGCCGCATCCTGCGCGCGCCGGGCCGCCGCTCTCGCGCCCTCGCTTGTGGGCGCGTGCACCCCCGGCCAACTCACTGCACGTGCAGCGCTCGACCGACCTGAACACCAGACTTTGGGGCACCGCCGTCACGCCTGTGCGCCGCTCGAGCAGCACACGCACGCGTCGGTCTCGTCCTATGGCCCACCACCGCGCGAGGCTGCGCAGGCAGTGCGTGAGTTGGCGCGCAGCGCGCGGCCGGGCCGGGCCGCATGCGGGCCGCACCTGCTCGAAGCGCCGGTTGTGCTCGGCGACCGCGGCGCCGCGCGCCTCGAACGCGGCCGCCTGCTCCGCGTCGGCGGCCTCGGCGCCCGCGTCGTCGCCGGCCAGGAAGCAGCGGTACGCGCGCGCCACGTAGCCGAAGAACTCCGCCTCCGGGCGCGCGCGGCCGTCAAAGCCCTCCCCGCGCGCGGCTTCCTGCCGCGCCGCGCGCGCGCCGCGCGTCATTCGGCCGCGCACCGTGCGCTGTTCGGCCGCGCGCCGCGCGTGGGTTGGCTGCTGCGCAGTGCCGCGGCTGCCCAGCGAGGGCGGCCTCGGTGCCGGGCGCATGGTCAGGGAGGCGCGGGGAGGCGGCCGTCCGCGCGCGCCAGCGCGCCAGAAAGTCCGGCACAGGCGGGCGCTTGCCAGGCCGCCGACGGCGCGCGGCGTCCTGCCGGGATGTGGCCACGCACGCGCGGTGCGCTGGGGCAGGGGCGGCCTGCTCCAGCGACGGCACGCAGGCGCGCCCTATGGTGTGCCACCCAGCATGCGTCTTCGGGGGCCCGGCTGCAGATTCCTTCTCGGAGCGGAGTGCCCGGGCTGTGCGAGGGAAGCGCGCGCGCGGGGCCGCGCACCGCCTTCTCCTCGTAGTTCAGCAGCTCGACGAGCCAGGTGAGCGCGGCGAGCAGGCTGGGCCACGTGTGCGGGCTGCCGACGGCGAACAGCGAGCTCTTGCTGATGCCGAACGGGTAGCGCAGCCGCTTGAACAGCGCCGGCACGTCGTCCTCGATCTTGCCCAGGCTCTTGGCGGCCAGGTTGGGGTCCACCTGCGCCGTGCGTGCCGCAACGCCTGTGTGCGTCTGTGCAAGTGAGCTGCCCAGCAGCAGCAACTTCAGTGGCAAGCACACGACGGAGCCAGACTGGAACAGCCAGACAGCTGGCGTCCTTTTAGAACGCCCTCCGCGCTGCGCACCGAGCTCCGGGGCCCGCCGTGCGGCGGCCCCGGCACTCAGTGGGATGTGCGGCCGCGCAGGGCCAACGGGGGCGCCTTGTGGCCCGGGCACGGGCGCGCGCACCTGGCGCATGAGGAACTGCACGATGTGCGTGACGTCCTTGCTCATTGGCGAAGCGAGCAGCTTGGGCGCCAGCGGCTGGTCGTAGCCGTGCGTGGACAGGTACGCAATGAGCACGCGGATGCAGTTGGCCTGGTACGCCTTGTCGCTGACGGGCCGCGGGTCGCTGCGCGGGCCGCCCGGCTTGGCGTACGTGCTCGACCTGCCGCCGCGGCGCTCGCGCAGGTGTCTCCTCCGGTGCACACAGAGCGGCGCCTCTGGCGCTGCGCACGAGGCGCGCTGTGCACAGGGCCCTGTGTCATGCCGGCATGGTCGCAGCATGACTGCCCAAAAAGCGCTGGGCGGAGCGCGCTGTACTGGCGGAGCACGCTGTGCGGCGCAAGAGCGGCACAGCTCGGCAGCGTGCACGACGTGCTGCAGTGCGCGCCTGCGCTGCACGCCAGCGCCCGGCGCGGCGCGCGCCGGCGCGTTGTTAGCCGGCGGCCGCACGCCCGCAACAGGCGGCGGCGCCGCTGCAGGCGCGAGCGCCTTGGCTGCGCCCTTCGCGTCCTTGGCAATGCGCGCCGGGCCCAGGCTCGCGCGGCTGTTCAGCGCGGCGGGGCTCATTGCGGCCAAGGTCTGCCGCCGGCTGTTCATGGCGGCCCGCCCTCGGTGCGCGCGGCCTCCTGGGTCCGGCGCCAGCAGTGAGCACCTGTTGCAGGCGAATTCGTCTGGGCCAAGCTGCCCTGCTAGGGTATTTCCAGCTGCATTGCAGCCCGATCCGCAAATCTAGCTCCTGTAGCTCCCCGACCTGGCGGTGCAGTGGGAGGATGGCACATTTGGCCTGCAAACTGGCTGCCGCCCAGGGCGCAGCCCGGCCGCACGTGGGTATTCAGCGGCCATGGGTCCGGTCCTGCCCTAGCAGCCTGCCCAGGCCCGCCTGGGCCGGCGCCCGGGTCGTGCGGGCCAGCAGCGAGACGGATGCTGACACGGAGGGCCTGAGCGGCGAGTGGCCCGTGAACTGGAGCCTGGCCAGCTACGAGGATGTGGGCGAGTTCTTCTCGCAGAACCTGTTTAAGGATGCGGCGCCGCCCGGCAAGGTCCTGGGCGACATGATGTCCACGGACCTGACCACCACCACGCCGGATGCGCGCGTGGATGGGCTAGGCCCCATCTTTAACAAGGTGCGCGCCCAGTCACTCATATGCGCCGCCCGCTCGGATGCCGTCCTCTGCAGGCGCTGCTTCAGGCGCTGATGCCCGCGGCTGCGCGAGCGCACCAGGTGACAGGCGTGCCCGTGGTGAAGAGCGACACTGACCGGACGCTCGTCGGCATCTTGTCGAAGAAGGACCTGTCCAAGTCTGGGACCACCGTGTCTGACATCATGAGCACGCCGCCCGTCGCCGCGCGCCCCACCAGCACCGTGGCGGACGCCGCAGTGCTCATGCTGAAGCACAAGGTGGGCGCCCGCCGGCCCGTTGCGCACGCCTGCTGTCTCGCAGTCCTCCAGGACCTGTTGCCATTGTGTGCGCCCAGGTCAGGGCAAACTTGCTTGGTTCTCTGGCACCGGGGCCAGTGCCCTAGGAGTCCCCGCCAATGTCGGCGGCGTTGGGGCGCGCAGGTGCACCGGATCCCGATTGTGGACCCGGAGGCCAAGCTCATTGGTATTGTCACACGCACAGACATCTTTACGGCGCTTGGCAAGGAGGCCAGCCCGGATGTCAAGTCAGCGTTGACGTGAGCGCGGGCGCCGCGCTGGCAGCGTACTTGCTGAGCTCTCGGGGTTTGGCCGCGCACCGCCTGCGCCCAATGGGACTGCCGTAGCAACACGGGCGAACGCCGGGCGCCCCTCGCGGCAGCTGTGGGAGAGGTCTGCTGGTGCAGGCAGCCACGCGTGCGAGGGGAGCAGCACAGGCCTTGGAAGGCGCGCCAGTGCTGGGCAGGCGAGGCTGCGGTGGGTGTGGCGAGTCAGTGGAGCGGCGCCGTGTGAGAGGCTTTTCTGCTTGTGAGGCCCGTCCACATCGCAGCCCCTTGCCACTGCGTCTGAGAGTGCGTCCGTGGGTGTATCATATGTGCTGACACGCACAGCTGGCAACCAGCTTTTCAGGAAGCAGGAGAGGGCGTGCGCAGTGGCAGCACTGGGAGGCAAGGTGGAGCACCCGCTGTTTCTTGGCAGGAGTCTGCAGGTGGCAGGGGTGGCTGGTCCCAAGTTGCTGCGCTCTGATGGAAAAAGTACAAGCTGCGCACTGCAGCAAGTGCAGCCTCGAGCAGCTCAGTCTCAGCAGCACTCTTCCTTTCCCTTACTGTCACAGCAGCGGAGTGCGCGGCTGAGCGGAGCCGAAGGTCTTATGAAACCTTGCGCTGGCGCACACACGATAGCAGCCTGCGCCTGAATCTGAGCTGTGGCTCCCACGCAATGTTCGTCCAGGTATCACAGCTCAATGTCGAGCTGATGCAACTTGACGCCCCTGCAGACCTGGTCCTTGCTCAGGGCAAAGATAGCGTCAAGCAGGCCGATGCGCAGGCTGGCCGGCCCTTTAGCATCCACGGCTGCCACCTCCGCCGCCAGCCTGCGCGCAGACAAAAGGGGGACTGCTGAAATGGGGCTGCTGCAGGCTCGTTGGTCATATGACTCAGCCAACAGCTGCCTGGGCTCAAGCCCATGACCGTGAAAGAATGGACCCGTTCTGGTGTAGCCTAAAAATTTTACAGAACGGGTGACTGGCATAGTTTCAGGCGGCATCAGCACCATCTTCGCCATACTTGCATGCAGGTGGACATGTCCTGATGGCGCTGCATGCCGAGCAGCGCGCAGCACCTACCGTTGCAAGTGCTCACACGACGCGGGGGGGAGGGAGGGGGGTCCGGCAACTCGTGCAAATTATGTGCGCTTGGGAATGTCAGGGGGGCCATGCAGCCGCTCACCCGAACACGGCCAGGGCATGCGCCGTTGCCAGCAGGGGCTCCGCAGGCGCGCAGGCAATGAAGGCCGCGGCGAGCGCTGTTACCGCGCAGCCGGTCGCCGTGATCTTTGTCAGCATGGGCACGCCGTTGCGGCATGCGAACACCCTGGTCCCGTCCGTCACCTGCCGCATGGCAGCGCATGCAGCCTTTGTGCTGGACGCTGATGTGCACGGGCGCAGAGCAGCATGCAGCGCCACTCTGCCTCGCTCCTCCCGCCACCCTCATGTGTGCCTGACGGTGGTGGTGCCTCGCAGCCGTCTACACAGGCGCGCGGGCAGTCTGTACAGAGCATCCCAGGTAGATGCGCGCTGCATACAGATGACACATTCTTACTGCACACGGTATTGATTTGGGAATAGCTCGTGCTCGAGCCGCTGCGCCCCTGGGCTGTCAAGCAGCCCAGCACGATGAGCGGCCGCCACGAAGCACAGGTCTCTCACGCAGGGGGCGGGCGACGGGCGCGCGCGCGCCAGGTCGGTGGCGCCGGAGATGGCGACGACGCAGGCGGCGTCGCGCGCGAGGCGCTTGCCGAGCGGCAGCGCCTCGGCGGGGCCGGCGGTGCTGTCCACGCCGCGCCCGCCGCCCAGCTCGCCCGCCACCGCGAGCACCTCGGACGCGTTGCCCCGGATGAGCGTCGGGTGCAGCTCCACCAGGCCCATGATGGTCTGCAGCGCAGGGTGGCGGTCAGTCGAGTGACCGGGTGGGCGCAAGCCGAGCGCCGCTCGCAGCCAGCCCGTGGCCCTGACTCGCAAGTGTGGTTGGCTGCTTTTGCCTGGCGCTGCCCAGTATCAAGCCAAGCTTGCAGCAGGAAGGAGCGCGTCGCGCAGACATCAATACCTAGGATGCAGCCGAGCGCTGGCGTAAAACCGTCGTGCGTTATGGAGGGCGCGCCTGCGTACGGAAAGGCGTGGCGCCCGCGCCCACCGGGTCGAGCACCCATGGTTTGTTAAGAGCTTTTGCTGCACACGCGGCGGCGCGCATACCGTCGACCCACTCAGGGCTGAGCGTGCCCACGTTGACAAGCAGCGCCGAGGCTATCTTGGCAAAGTCTGCCGCCTCCTCCCTGG
>JAABUV010000357.1_pt1 | contig 69589 bp, 52 predicted proteins | sample 5559971 | NCBI WGS metagenome assembly JAABUV01 (sample SAMN10711881, study PRJNA513362) | rock metagenome | isolation source: Antarctica rocks | place: Antarctica: Victoria Land, Knobhead nord | collected 2015-12-19 | reverse complement strand
AATCCCCCCCTCCACTACACCCGTATCCTCCCCTTCCCCAATCCCCCCCCCCACTACACCCCTATCCCCCCCTTCCCCCCAAAAATCCCAAAACCTAGCTCCAGCAAAGGACCCTAGCACTTACTACAGAAAGCCAATCCACCAAAAACATCCATTCCATCAACAAGTTCCCGTATGCTATATTCTATATTCTATATCCTAGAATATAATATAATACAACATATGTGATGTGGTAGAACTACCTATACAATACCCAAGTAGTCATATAGCTTGAGCTTGGCAAATATGTACTCCCTCTTGAAAAGCTACCTACACCAAAGTCCATACATAATCTACAATCCTCTCACCATCCACATTTTCACTCAACATACATAGAATACGTCAGTCAGTCTGCAAGAAAGGGTATTTCAAACCAAACCCAATCAAAGAAGCCCACCCCTGAAAATCGCGCTTTACCAGCCGCCTCACATATCCAACGAATGCACATAAACATCATAATCCATAACACACACAAATCCCCACACCTCTCCCACCCACCTCCCCTCCCATCTCCAATTCAAGACGCCGTAACACTCCTCTGCACCACCCTCCTCGCACCCCCACCATCCAACCCCCTCGTCTCCCTCCCCCCAAACATCCTCCCCACCCGCCCCTTCAACCCCCCATCCCCAGACCTCTTCTTCGTCGGGCTCGCTCCCTCCACCCACATCGCGCCGGGTGTCGTAACGTCATGTACAAACATTCCATTCTCATATCTGACCTCAACAGGGCCTTTGCTGGTGTCCATCGGTCGCGGGTAGACGCCGGCTTCGATTTCCTTGTGCCAGCTAGGACCGCGGATGATGGGCGGTGGCTGCTTGTGCATTTTGGTCGAAGTGGCGGCGGATTCGGAGTCGCGACGGTTCTTGGTAGGTTTCAGTGATATCTCGTTGCGGGACTGAGAACGCGGGAGGTCTTGGCCTAGGCGTGATGTGGAGCGCGGTACGGAGAGCTCCGAATCCTTGAACAAGGTTTCTTGCTGGGCAGTGCGTCGAGGGGATTCCTGTCGTGTTTGCGACGAGGAGGTTTTGCGTGGTGGGTCTTGCATTATCTGTGATTCGCGATAGCGATGCAGTGTGCGTTCCATGCTCTCATTGCGGAGAATGGGGCCGGAGATGGACTCTTTCTTCACATGGCCGTTCGCTGGTGCTTGTTGCTGCTGAAGTGGATACGGTGCCTCGGGTCCAAGATTCTTTTCCTTCCTGCGGCCGCGGCCCCCAACCTTCATCAGTTGGCCGATATGTGTTTTCGTCTCTTTGTATTGGTCCAGGCCTGGAAGGGCGGGCAGAGGGCGGTTCAGGTTCGGTTCGCCGTTCTTGCGAAGTTTGGAGGGTTCATCTTGATCCGGTCTGGTGCTACGAAAGGAGCTCCAGCTGCCTTTGCGTCGTAGGCCGCCTCCACGCCACCAGCCATTGCTACTGCTCCTGCTCGTACTGCTGCTGCGGCTGTGCGATCTCGAAAGCCCAGCCGCGGATGACCGCCCTGATCGCGTGCTGTCCTGACTCGCTCGTGGTCTCATGTAGTGACTTATACCGCTTCGTATACTTTCCGTTATGCTACCAGATCTGCTCAACGGTCTTTCGTACTCCGAGTCGCCATCGCCTCCCCATCTCCTCGACCGTTTTGACGCTCTACTTCCCGGTCTGGCTGCACGGCCGCTGCTGTTATATTTCTCTTCCGCTTGTCGAAGAACGCGCTCGTGACCCTGCCATGCTTTGGCGTGGACATTGGACTCTCCGCTTTGGTCGGATTCATCAGATGGCCTCCTGTACGAGTTGACTGATGGCTGTCTGTGGTATGATATCCGCTTGTCGTCACCAGGTGTTAAGACAGCAGAAGTTACGGCAGTCGACGTGGGGCGGCCGTGGTGATCATAGTCGGTATTCGAACGTGTACTGGATTTGCTGGATCCGCCCGATGGCTCATCATAGTCTACCGTAGCCGCAGCGGAGGTTTTGGGCCGGCCGTGCAAACTAGCTCGAATGTGGTCGAGAATGGGCTCCTGGCCCTCGATTTGTCTGGCTCGACTGTTCGTTACGATCGTTGCATGCACTGGTGGGAGGAGCTCCAGTCTAGTGATACTGCGATTTTCCATGGGTTGTCGATGACGATCCGAATCCATCTCTTTTTGCTTCCCCTTGGCCTTGTTGGATATCTTGGTATGGGTTGGCTCGAGTGGTTCCATGGCGAACCGGTATGTTTCCGCTGATCTACCATGGCCCATAGGTCCCTCCAAGCTTTCAGCTGCGTCCATGAGTGCAGCGGCTCGAGGTTCTGACTTCGAATCACACAAATGCACATCCTGGGGAGGTCTTCGTGCAGAGTATCTTCTGGGTTGCTCCTTTCGAGGCTGTTCCTTCACCGTCTCCGCAGTATTCCCCATCCTCAGCTCGGCTTGCCGTTCAATCACCTTCCTCCGCTCAAGCTCCGCTTCTCTCGCGACCGCTCGCTTAGCTTCCGCCTCCAATTGCCGGGCGTGCTCCTTCTGCGCCCTCTCATATGCACGCTGCTCCGTTCGAGCCGACTTAATTTCCGCTTTTTGTGACTTGACATCCGCTGCACGAGCCTGTGCTACATACTTCGCTTTCCTTTCCTCCTCAAACTTTCGAAGTGTTTCGTAGTGGGCTGGTTCTTCATCTGGATCTGGCGGGTTGGTCTCGTTGACAATAATGGCACATGCTTGCCGCAAATCGAGGATCAGCTGAGGGTGTACCGTGGGACGCTCCATTTCGGATGCGGTGGGACTGTAGGGTGGAGAGGTGTCGATGTCGTAGTCTGTCCCAACGTCATTTGCTGACGAGGAGATTTTCTATGATTTCGTCAGCTCCTACACTTCCTTCCATGATACAAATATGTCGTTTCCAAGCGGTCAACGTGTCATGAGGATGTTGGAGCGTTGCAGAAGACCCACCAGGCGCAGCGAAGAGAGAGAAAACTTCCGGTTGGTGATCCCCATGGTGTAGGATTTTGCTGAGACTCCGTTGAAGGATTGGGCCTAACAGCGTTGAGATGTCGCTGTGCCTCGATAGGATCGGGCGAAGTCGCAGCGGGTCTGGGGCGATGAAAAGCAGAGGTGAAACTCGTCAAACAAAGTCCCTCTACTCCTTCGTCCCTTAAGACATTATTGATTCAGTGTGGTATATATACAAGGTCAAAACAAAACATATTAGCAAAGGGGAGAGGGAAATAGATGAAATTCATCTTGCAAATTGCTCCAGTCGGAATCCAATCCACCTGGTGCGAATCACCGACAAAGTTTGCAGGCCCTAAGATTTAGACAATAGACCATCGCACTTGCAAATCGACGATAGCAGGCGAATGGCATAACGACCAATGGTAGTGCAGGACAGCAAGACAAACGGTTCAACCCGTGGTAGGTGCGCTTTTCAGTCTGGGGTTTTAAGTCGCCAGGATCCCTGCATTCTATCGCCGCTTGTTCCTGGCCGATTGGTGGGGCTTACATTACGGCCATCTGTCGTCCACCTGTCAAATCCGCGCATTTCCCCATACTCATACTACTAGCAGACTATCTGCCGGAAAGCTTGGAGGTTTCCCCTGAGACTATAAATAGCATCTCAAAGTTCTATACAGAATATAATATTGGAAGATGGTACCCTATCAAAGCATCCACCGCCAAGTAGTCGTTCGCAAGGTATTATACATAGATTCACTTCACCAATGCATAAAGGATCGTTCTGGCCCATGAGCTATTTCAACATTGAAAAGGCTTCCGGCTATCTAAAACATCGTCGAAGAGTATATCACAGGCATCCCAACGCTTTCCAGTCGCACAAGACTCCTGCATGGTATCCGCTTATACTCCGGTGCAATGCAACTCCCGTCGCTGTTGATGCTGTGTCTTGCTACATGATCCCCTACCTCCCTCTCGCTCTATGGAACCTTTATTCATCTCCGAGGTCTCTTGTTGTCCGAAAACTTTCTCTCGTTCTGTCCACCATCGTCGCCTCGTCCTCTCTTCCTGCCGCTCCCGACCCCATCCCTCCGCTCTCGCTCTTCTCTCCTATCGGCACCCTCTCGCTGATCACGCTCTCGATACGGTCCATCCTCCCTACGCCGTCCGTCTCTGGCTTGTCCCCTATCGCGTCCCTCTCTCTCGGGAGCGCCACTACTGCCTCGAATGTTGGCTTCCAGCGCTCCAGGGACCCCTCGAACATCTCGATCAAGGGGGCCATCATTGCCTCGGGGGCGGTGGTCTCTCTGGCCGTCCCTACCCTGTGGTAATCCCTCTTCGCGCATTCGGTGCATTGCTCCCACTTGTCGATCCTTGTCAGCCGAACGGCTCCGGTGTCTGTCAGACCGACGATCGCCATCTCTTAGACCATCTCTTGGAATTCTACCGTCTCTGCCGTAAGCGGCGTCGTCATCTGGCGGTTGAGAGATTGGTCCACTCGGTCTGCCCACAAACAGGTCTTCACGAGAAGCTTGCTGGTTTGGTCTCGCAAATCCTGGCGTTGGTGGAGCAGAGGTTACGGGAGAAGGACCGTTGACGTTGTTGGCACGGCCGCCTCTGCCTCGGATGCTTGCTCCTTGACCCGATCTCTCAGGCACGCTTGGCGCACCGGCCTGTTGGAGGACGTTCTGGATACCGGCAAACGTACGTTTGTCTCTGCCATTTCTGTCATTGGGCATTGAGGGCCCTGTTGGAGGTCCACGATTGTTGGCTAACGGGCCGATGGGGCTGGGTAGTTGATTGTTGTTCGGTCCCCTGGGCGGCATGGAGACCGGAGGTGGAGCTTGCCTCATCCCTAACCCACCCTGAGGCTGACTCTCAGCCGGCACAGCTCCGACCCCTTGTAGCGCTTTGAGACGGTCCGGGTGGATGCCAGCTGTATCCGGACTTTCAGCAACGGGTGTGGGAGGTGCCGATGATGTAGTGGCATGCTGTGGGAAAGGAGGTGGATTTCGAGGCGATCCTCTTATCGAAGGCCCGCTAGGAGCATGCCTGTCCTGCACTGGAGTTGTTGGTCCTAGAACTTGGGAAGGGAGTTGAGTATTGAGCTGAGGTTGGGGGGCGCTGACATTTCGCCCACCTCGCTGTGGAGGTGGATGGTTCCCGTTTGTCAATCGAGGACCCGATGGTATATCATTGTCCGACGTTAGTCGACCATACTGTGACTCTACCTGCCTGCCACCGAAGCTGGTGTCATGGCTTAATCGGCCATGGTTCGGGTCGACAGGCGGCACGGCAGCTGATGGCTTCATCGAGTCCCTGAATCTCTCGTTCGAGTTCAACGACCCGGAACCAACACTAGGTGGACGGCCGCCAGTGCGGGGACCAGTTGGGGCATGTGGTTCTTCAAAGCGTGGCGGAACAGGACGTCCGCCCTCTTCGATCGGACGACGCGCGTTGATTGGTGGACGATCATTGTATCTTGAAGGACGACGGTCATCTGCACGTGATGGCGAAGGCCCTCGGGACTTGCGCTCAGGGTATGTATATCCCTCCTGCCGTACTAAATCAGGACGGCGATCAGGATGAATATTATCGGGCTGTCCTCGATCGGGAACTTGACCGTGAATTAGAGCGGCCCTGGCAGGGTCGATCGGATGCTGAGGAACCATCGGCCTTGGTGGAGGCATTGCAGTCTCTCTAGACTGCTGCCTCAGGCCATCTGCGTCTCTACGGCTTTCATGCTGCTCAGGATACTGCCTATCTCCTGCGGGTCTCTCCGTTCGTTCATCGCGGGCTGGGTACCTTGAATCTCGAGCATGTGGCTCTACATTGCGAATATCGAGACCAGATCGACCTGGCGGTGCTTTGTCATTTATCCATTGTTGATTTGTGCGGTCTCTCTCCATTGCTTGTATTCGTTCATGGCCATGCGGGTAGGGTCCAGGTACTGAGCGGTCCAAGCCTCTGTTTTGAAGCAGATCCCTAGACTCGCCACGCTCAGGATAGCGCGCATCCCTAGCATATTCATGCGGTCCACGGTCGCCAGCTCTCGGATGCAAGCGATGATCGCCAGCTCTTGGCTGCGATGGTTCTGGCTTGCTGGGGAGATTGTGTTGCGCCCGTCCGCTGAAAGCGCCTGAAGATTCAGCCCGATTGACGTCTGGTCGGGTTGGGGGTGCGTGATCCCCAGCAGAAGGCGGCGTTGGCTTGACTTCAGGTCTCGGAGGCGGTGACTCAACTCGCGGTGACCTGGATACTTGTGGTATCATGGTAACCACTACCGCTTCAGCTTTTGGCTTCGGCGTATCCGCTAAGCTCCAGTTGGAACTCGGTGCAGTATTCGAGGCCGTGCCGTTATTGGCTGGTGCGTCTGTCATTCTCGCATCCTCGATCTCGCCATCTTCGGCGTCAATTTTGTCGAAAGTGCCGTCCATCATGAGAGTGCTATTTGCGCTATAGTTAGTTGAGTCAGTGGACTGATCTTGGGAATGTCTTGGGGTTTCGAAACTTACGATCCGCGGGGACTTGGCTGGAAATCAGGAGCTGTAGGGTTCAACGTCTTGACTGATCCTCCGTTGGGGAGTGGAGTTGACGGCTTCGCTGATACAGATCGAGTTCCCGCTGTATAAGGGGCGGCAGTGTCGTTGTGTGCCTCACACGTTTGTTAGAGCGATGACTTTTGACGAGGTGGAGATGCTCACTAGACTAAATGCTTGTGGAAGTACCCAGTCCTTCTCTCTCCTCTTGAGTGCGCCCATCAAAGACATGGCTGCAACCTTCAGGTCTTCTCTAGACTCAGACTTATTCAGTTCTGTGATGCTATCCAGCAAGCCTTTTCCCATCCAATTGACAGCGGGAAAATGCTGATTGATGTTGTTGAGGACGTTGACAGCATTGCGGATGTGCATATATTCGCCACTTCCTATACAGACCTTGATCGCAAAACTGAGATTTCGATGCCATTTGAGGAGTAGTCTTCGAAAGTCCTCATATTCCAAGAAAGCATATTGGGACTTATCACTACCCATCCTTTTCGTAAAACCAGGCAGATCTTTCTTGACACCGAAAGCTTCCTTTTCGTAATCTTTCTTGTTGATGTGCCATCGACTGAGGTATCGGAGCATCTCATTGAGGAAGCGGCCTATATTTTCAGCTTCCTTAGCCGTACACAAGAACATCATCGATGTAAGCCTTTTCTCTTTGAAGAACTGGTCCAAAACGCCCATGGTCCTGAAATTTGTCGCTCCAGAGGTGTGAAGGAACGTGAGCATCTTGAACGTGTACAATGCATCCAGAGGTGATATCACAATCCGCGGAAAAAAGCATTGCTCGATCAACGTAACGTTGAATACTTCCCAATTCCCGATAGTACCTGGGAACCAATGATTCCTCTCTTTCATCATTCGTTTACGCACAGATGCATAGACACCGACCCGCGACTCGCGCTCCCTTGATAGTAGATCCTGCAAATCGGAGATTGCTTTCTTCTCTAAATCCTTCCTTGCCGTACCTATACGGGTGACATCTTGGCGGTCATCGCTGATGGCCTTGATCTTTTTCTGTTGTCGCATGTTTTCATCTTGATAGCTCGTTGCTGCAATGTCCATGTCCGACAGGGATAAGGACCAGAACGTAACATAGAATGGTAGACTCAAAATCTCCCAAGTCTCATCAGGCAAAGCTGGGCGAATTGCATCCATAAGTTCTTGGAGTATCGGATGCCATGGCTGCTGTATCAGTTCGGTCTTGGCTGGTGGCGGCGAAGTCGTTGGCGAGAGTTTTGCTGCATTCTTGATGTCCGTGTCACCTTGGTCTGCGTTCGGCACTCCATTTACCAAGACTTCTGACACATCCATTGCATCTTCAGCAGCTGCTGGGTTGGCAGTTTCATTGACGGAACTTTTGTCCGCGGCTGACTCAAATTCTGCTTTGATCGATCCTTCCGCAGACTTCTTGGCCGGCGACCTGCAGGCCTCTGATTTACGTTTCCCATTCTTAGCGTCGTACTCTGCTACTGCATTTGCAATGGATGGGCGACTGATCCAGAAGGCGATGCTGGGATCGATACCAAATTCAGTGACTAACCTAGCAACACCTGGTACGAAATAATCGAAGTCTTTGACAGACAGGTTGCTTCTCAAGAGATCCGTATACTGTACGAGTATACGATGGAGTTGATCGGCCAGATTGCCAAGCAATTTTGGGTGAGCGTTCTGCTCCTCGATCCTGTATATGCCTGTTTGTCGTTCCTGCGCAAGCGATACAAGAATTTGACCTGCCAATCTGGAATCCGTCAATGATCTCATCAGACGCTTGGCGGTAGTCTTTGACTCGTGTCGCTGATCAAACAATTGTAACAGCGTTTGAGCTTGTAGAAGCTCGCCGCCAGCCATAGCCAAGACTTGAGCCTCATTAAAGTTGGTGTCTGAGATAATGCCGGCCATGGATTTGGTTATTTCTTCGAGGATAATGAGGTCTGTCGAATTTCCTCGCCGAAGCTGATCGGCAACGTACTGGATTATAGGTGTAGGGTTCAATACGGAGTACTTCTTGAAGACCTTACCGGCAAATAGTGACAATGCTGCAAGCCATTTGCTTGTTAACATGCCGTCTGTTTGCACTCTGTTCCTTCCTGTGCCACCAAGGGCACTCATCAAGGACCAAATGAGAACATCGTAGGCGAGGAACGTGAAGTATCGAGCGCAGTCGACAACAGCATCGACGATGTTGTCGTATGATTCCAGCTGTGCGATGGCCACGGAAAAGACGATGCCGGGGTTCGCGTATGCTACTTTTGATAAAGCTCGAGCCATGGGCTTGAGAGTTGTCTTGCTGATACGCTTGAGGACATCCTTTGTCTCGGCTTTTGCTTGGTCGAAAGCTGCCTTCATGTCAGGCAAGCGGGATGTCTGTCCCGAGTACCACTCCGCATAGATATTGTATCGCGTTGGCGTCGAGAACTTGTTGATTAGCTCGAAAACCTCGTTAACCGCTCCAGGTTTACACTTCGTTAGAGACACTGCTGGTACAATCACTCGCTTGGACAAGTCAATCCAACGAGACAAGTTGAAGTCGGAGGTATCAACTGCCAGAGAATGACTCCCTATGCGAACCAGCTTCAGTAAGAGCGCCGCATCCTGACCAATCTTGACCCCAGTGAGGTTCAGTAGTGATGAACATAATGTGAAGACATCGTCAACATTCTGACACACGGGAACACTATCGGCCCAGTCATCCCAGTAAAATTTATAATCGATAGCCTCGTTGGTGTCTTCCTTATCCAATTGGGCCCATCGCATCGTCTTCCGTGCTGGAGCGTCCTTAAACTTGATTCCACCCTTGACAGCTCCGGCTTGGTCGGGGTCCGGTAGCTTCTGTAAGTCTCGCAGGCCGGAGTGATCATTTAGCGGCCGTAAAGGCTCGTAGACCTTCGATAAAGAGTGGTGTAGTATTCTATGGATATGTTCGGGAAGTTCAAGGAATGCATCGGGAAGCCAGGGAAAGCGGCCTAGCATGTATAAAGCTTCAGGCAGTGCGCCAATACACAGTAGACTCTTCAGGAGTTGGATTTTCTGTTCGGAAGGCTCTGGAAGCTCGTCCGCCTTCTCTTCTGGTTGAGCTGCTGGTGTTGCTCTGTCAGTGGTTTGATCTACCTTGGCAGCGTTTCTTCGAGCTGCGTCCGCCTCGCGAAGCCTTGCAAATTCTCTCCCGTCAATAGTGTCGTCTGGTAAAGGCGCAGCGGCAAGCAAGGCATTAAGGGCACCACCTCCTGGTCGATTTAGACGTTCCCGTTCTGCTTTCTCTTTCATCTTTTCCTCCCGAACAACCTCCATATCTGAGTCTGCTGGCCAAATGTGAGGGTAAAGGTCTCGGAGCGAGATGAAGCCGACCTTGATGAGCAATGCAGCCAAGTATATGAGGTTTAGTGGAAGGACATCGACAGGGTCTCGCGCAGAGGAGCTATAGAAACGAAGTTTGAAGCCAAGAACCTGTGCGGCAACTTTGTTACCAGATGGTGGCAGGGTCTTGGTGATCTCGATCCATTTGCGGTCTTCGTCGTCTTGGTTCGACTCCGTAGCGGTACCATTGGTCGCTGCGATGAGCGCCGACCCTTCTGCTCTCCGACCGCCAAGCTCGAAGAAAGCAGCCATACCAATTTGTTTGCTTCTTTCCCAAAAAGCTCGGTCGCGCTCCGCCTTTGCTGCCGTGGCTGCCTCCTTTTCCTGATCGTTCAATGGCCGACAAGACGATCCAGGCAGCGCCCACCGAGGCAACGGGTCCAGAGCCAGCTCAGCAGAACCACTCTTGATAGGCTTGTCTTGCGGCCACCATGAGCTTGCTCGAAGATACTTGACAAAGAAGCGGTATTGTTTGACTAAGACAGCGGCAAAAACGTCGAGGGTAATATCAAGCACGCGGCCAACATCGAGATCAAAGGCTCCTATCATGCCCTTCACCCGTTCAAAGGTTTCCTCCACCACTTCACTGGTCGGCGGTTCATTGCTGCTTGTGGTGAAAAGCTCTGTCACAAGCTTTGAGTAGCCTTCCGTCTCTTCTCTCAGAAGGTTGTAGTTTGATTGCCGGTACAGGAGATTCGTTATTTGCCGGATTCCAGCCCGCACAAATGTACTGCGGATCATCCCTAGACTTACTAAGAGTGTGGTCTCCAGTTCGAGCCGCATCTTAGAGGGCGAAATGCCTGTGGCGAGAATCATCGTATTCAAAGATGTATTTAGGGTTGGAGTGGTGCTCGCTGCTTCAGCAAATATTGAGAGGCAGTCGAGGAATTGCGAGCTCGCATCAACTGCAGAATCCTTGACCATGGCGACCGGCGCGCCGCCATCTGTATTATCCTCCCCGAGTATTTCTTTTACCACCTTGCCGGCATCAGTCGCACTTATGCGTCCATCGAGTCCAGATCTGACGAGCTCTTGGAAAAGAAGACTCAAGGTGAGAGCATCATTACTAATTCGGGCCTGAATCCCGACTTCCACAATACTGCGTCGTCCAATATCCGCCCATGATGCCAGGGTTGGCTCTGTTATATGTTCATACTCAAAGAGGACAGAATCCTCCAGCTCCAGCTTTGGGGCCTGCGTGGCTGCAGTGTTCATAGCCGGCGTCTGCAGTGCAGTGTCCTTCCTTGGCTCTGTTGATGATTTAGAGGGAGTGAGAGCCGGCGATGTCGGTTTGGCAGGCAAATTATTGAGACGTGGCTGGACAGGTATTGCGTTTGGGCTGTTCATCGGACTGTGTTGAGAACCTCCTCCGCGTCCTCCTCTACTCGCTCTCCTCCTACCTCCACCTCGCTGGTCATACTGATCTCTTCCATAGCTTTGGAATTGCTGAGCTTGCTGCTGATTGGTTGACTGACCTAATGTCAAGCTGCCGGGTCGATGTGGTGAAGGTCTTGAGCCATCTTCTCTGCTGTCGCCTGGGTATGTCCTATCGCCCCTCTTTCTCTTCCCTCCCCCTCCTGGAGCCATTTGACTCAAGCCCAGACGGGCTACTCAGCTTACCTGTCTCTAGTCAAGAGCACCATAGATATAAATCGCGATTTCACAGGTAATGATGTAGTACCCGACTGGGGCGCAGCTAAGGCAAGGTAGGAATGTGACAATTCAGTCCAATCAGTATTGGTATGGTAGTCGATAATCCGAGAGCAAAGAATGCGTCATTTTGAGTGAGAAGTTCGAATCGAGAGGCTGATATAAATCCTTGGGAAGCTATTGTTCAAAGATCTTTATTCATTCGGACCCCATTCATTAGGCAAGGCCAATTTGGGCTTAGCTCCTTTTCTAGTCCATCGCGCGAAAGAGTCATCGCGATAGCCGCTGAAGCCCCTACATACAACCTTGCAACCTCCATACTTATCTCACTTCACTGTGAGGCAAGCCTAACAAAAATGAACGCAAGTCTAGGCCATGATTCGAAGCCCAAGTACTTGCGGGGTCGCCATGAAGATTGAATGGGAGACGAGGAGGATGACTCATCCTCAGAGATCATCATAGCTTTACTTTCGCCGCATTGAAACAAAGAGCATTTGACCACACACTCCATGAATAGAGACGCTGATAGCAAACCAACAGGACTCTGACCTCATATTGTCGCTACGTTCTTTCATACTACTCGCAGCATCCCGTGCATTCCTTCCCAAAATCAGCCATGCCGGCTAGAATCCTTCTGTGAACCCTATCCGCCAATACTCGGTCCCTGGAGATTGAAGAGTTTTGGTACGGAAATGGCATTCTTTCACGACGGATGCCCTCGTGCGCAACAGCAAGAAAAGGGGCAATGGTGGCAGAATTCGATTTCAAGGCCGGACTGAAGTTGGAGCAGCGAGGAAGGAAGGCAATACTCATCTGGATGGGCAATATTGCTTATCATTACACTTTGGAAATCTTGATCACATAATCTCACGTCGGATGCTACGTACGGCTTGAATCTGCTCACTTCAACCGTGAAGGTACCGCAAGAAGCATCGCCGATGAACTAACTTCCACTAGATCCGAAGAGTCTGGAAGGTATTACCTATACATATCGGAAAGACATTGTTCGTATGCAGACACGGACTGCAAGATACTAAGCCATGCTCTCGTTGAAGTCAACGGTGATGGTGGACTCTATAACTACCCCTACCAGATTTTCCATAGAAAGTCGATTAAGCGTGATCAAGTTTTGCTAGAGCAACGACGTTATCTAATGTATGGAGCACTTTATCTGTTCACCAGCATCTATACCTGAGGCGACAATGCTATATCAAGAAATCTTTAGGCTCAGAGGATCTTTGGTGCTCAGTCTGGTTGGACATCCCAAAAAACCCCTGTGGCTCGGAGAGGGAGGCCTAGAGGCACTGTCTTCTCTCCAATCCGCACCTTTGATCAGCATGCATGAAGTACTCCCTCCCGAGGTCTCTTATATGGGGAAGCTCCCACCCTTCAACATCAATACAATCGAAGAGTCCGCCGGGGTTCGTGTCTTACTACTATATGGTGACCTGAATTCCCTAATCCCACAGTACCTCAATCGAATTGCCATTGAACGAGGTTACACTTATGAAAACATGGCTTGCTCGCCAGGTCTTTAGTCGTGATGCTAACTTTGCTTTACATGTTCGTCTCATTCGGAAGGTTATCCAATGGTGGCCACCCAACGATGATGGTTCGCTCTCACACCTGAGTGATCATTGGAAAGCGTGCATTGATAGGATCCTGTGAATCTAAGCACATGCTGAGGAACATTTCACCCATGGACCCGTTATTGTATAATGATCCTGGGATCCATTCAATACTTTGCTCTTATCTTTGCTGCAAAATGATGGCAGATGTCCTTTTCCGAAGGGACCATCTCCAATTAGAGGAAATTTTGTAAAGGCGTACGGACCAAGTATATACACGAACGAGATGCCCATCTCCTCTAAGCAAATCACTCAAATCGCACCCAACTCCTTCAACCTCCTAATCATCCCATCCACATCCTCCACCTTCTCCCCCCCAACCCTCGGCGGCGGTTCCTCAACCTTAACAGTCCTCAACCTCCTCCCCCCTTCCACCCCATAATCCCCCAACGTCCGCTTATCAATCCTCTTCTTCCTCGCCTTCATAATATTCGGCAACGTCGCATACCGCGGCTCGTTCAGCCTCAGATCCGTCGTGATGACCATCGGCAACGGACTCCTCACCGTCTCCACGCCCCCATCCACCTCCCTCGTCACCTGCACCCTATCATCCCCCTCAAACACAATCTTGCTCGCCTGCGTCGCCTGTCCCCATCCCAACAAGCCCGCTAGCATCTGTCCCGTCTGTCCCGCATCGTCGTCAATACTCTGTTTCCCCAAAATCACCAAGTTGCTCTCCTCCTCCGCAACAACCTTCGCCAGCAGTTTCGCAACCCCCAAAGGTTCCAATTCCCCGTCGGCGGCGGTGTCAGTGTCGGTGGCGGTGTCGGTGGCGTCGTCTGTGGCGGGCGAGGTCTCAACGTGGATGGAGCGGTCGGCGCCCATGGCCATGGCGGTGCGGAGGACGTCGACGGCCTTTGCGGGACCGGCGGAGAGTGCGACGATTTCGGAAACGGGGGCTTCTTCGCGTTCGCGGATGCGGACGGCGGCTTCGATGGAGAGTTCGTCGAAGGGGTTCATGCTGTGTTTGACGCCGGCGGTCTCGATCGCTGTCCGGGCTTTATTGACGCGGGGTTTGATCTGTTGGTTGGAGGGGGGGGGTTGTTAGTTGGAGGTGTATGGGATTTGGGGATTGGGGGAAAGGGAGGGGTGCGTACGGCATAGTCGATGACACGTTTGACGGGTACTAGGATCTTTAGGGGGGTTGACATTGTGTGTGTATAAGGTAACTGGAGGGGAGGGCAGAGTTGCTGATTGTTCTTAAGATGGACATACATAACCTCGGCTGTAGCCGTGGCTTGCCGAGTCAGATTGAGCGGACGTTAGCGCTGCCGCTTTTGGCGAGTGACAGGTGCAGGGTTTCTCTTGTCGGTTCTCTCACGGTGCGGGATTCTTCATACTCATGCGTATAAGCAACGCTTCGGAAGCCTTTCAGATAACGGAAGGGGGATATAATGAATGAGAGTGACTCCTCGATGGTATGGGGTCAGCGGATGCTGTTGGATTCGGGTGGAATGAAGCCCTGGCATGTACCTCATACGTAGATTTGCAGTCACCCTTCGCTAGCCTTTACCTCTCCGGTTAAATTTAATTGTCTGTCTCTTCATGAGCTCAGCAGAAGCTGTGATGGTAATGACAACAATTGCTTTGTACCATACCCGAAATTGTATCTCATATACTAGAGATTAATCTTTTTTTTATGTCCAGCACGGCCCATACCTCGACCATGTAGTACCCCCATACGCCATCGCTGTGATCCGATCGCCTACCCATGTCACACGGGAAATAACTGTACCCCGTCACGCCGTCCCACAGTCACAGGATATTACACATCTTCCCCTTCCCCTTCCCCATATCCTCCGTCCACTTCCTCCTCTTCGGCCTCCTCCCGCCCCCACCTCTGCCCCTAAAGCCCCCTTTCTCCCTCGGCAAGCCCCTCTCCATCTCTCTGATCTGCCTCGTGGCAACATCCTTCCTGATAATCTGCCGACACAGATCCACAAATGCCTCGTCCACGTTGGCGCGTCTTCGCGCGCTGGTTTCGTAGTAAGGCGCGTCGTTCCACGATCGGGAGACGGAAAAGGCGCGGGAGCGAGAGACGGCGCGATCTTCTTCTAGGTCGGACTTGTTGCCGACCATGACTAGGGGGATGTTGACGTCGTCTTTTATGCGGACGATTTGCTCGCGCAGTTCGTGCAGTTCGGTTAGGGAGGAGAGGGAGGTTATGCTGAAGACGAGGAGGAAGCCTTGGCCTGATTTCATGTAAAGTTCTCTGTTCGTACATGACATGTTAGAGATGCTTTGGGATGGGGTGGTAGGCGGAGCTGGGACGAGCGTACCTCATTGCGGTGAACTGTTCCGTCCCAGCGGTATCTAGTATTTCCAACATGCACTGACGCCCCTGCGTAGTAGATCAGTTTAGTTTTTCACCCCGAGAGGTCAACAGCTTCACATCAACTTCGATGTGTTTCCGATACGAGTCCTCGATCGTAGGGTCGTAGCTCTCTATCCAGACGTTCTGTACGAATTGCGCTAGGACAGTCCGTCGTCAGTCGGATGATGGGTTTGGAGTAGAGGCGCGTGCCCCATGCAGTAGCGTACCCGTCAGACAGCTTTTGCCCACGCCGCCTAGGAGTGGTCGTTAGCGAGATGCTGAGGAAGTGGCAACGTGGCATCTTCTCACCTGCTCCCAGGACCACTATATGATATTCTCTACTAGGAGGAGTTTGTCAGTATGGGTTGAGATGAAAGCTAAGTGATCGCGGATGTACCGTTGCGACATTATGTAGGAACCCCAGGTCTTCAACCCCCTCTGGTGTTATTGAGGAGACGCCTCGTTTCCTTGCATGTATGACACGATCCTGCTTCGACTCGTGGCTTCGATCGTTATGTGTGCCACTGTTCGGGGGTATCTCTATTTGTATGCCGGTTTGTCTCGCTGCCACCGTCTGACTTCACGGAAGCCCAAGTGAGTCGAAGAGGAATGGCACGAGGAGGTCGATGAGTTTAGAGAAGGAGAAGGAGAGGCGATTATGATTAAGGATTAGGTGGGCATCTCCCTTTTTTCTCCCTTTTTCCGTGGTGATGTTTGAACCATTGGATCGCAAGTCAGGCAGAGCTCATCAAGAGATCTAGAAGCCCTTCTAGGGTAGAGCTAGCGGGATCGGTAGCGCCTCTCCGGGTCGAACAAACTGCCGGGCTCCCAGCCTTAAACTTTGGTTCTGGGGGGGCGGGCCCAAGACGATGGGAATCTGCTATTCTATTTCTAGGTACCTAGATATGCTTGAACAGCACACCGTTCCTCTAATAGCAGAACTATTCTGTCTGTTGACCGCAATTACACATGGCTTCTACCAACTTCAGACGCTGTCTATGATACCTGCTAACACACCTTACAACATGCGACCGCAATGTTCGTTTAACACTGCCTGAATGATCCATAGATCAGCTTCTCCGCATGTTCAATATCGGCTTCACCGACATCCTTTGCTTCAACGACCACCAATCAAGATGCTATTCTCACGACAACGATTTCAGGCATCCTCTATCTACTTGTTGCCTTCGTCTGGTAGTCTGCGTCGACCTCGCTTCCATCCAACCCATCAGCAATTACCGCAATAGCTCATTCGCAGCTGAGGCTCTCTTCCGCTTTTGCTCGCTCGCGATCGTGTGCGCCAGTCGACGAAACAACGGAGGAACGATGGAAGTACATTTTGCGGATATGCCTTTCTTCCATGAGGATTCACCTTACGGCTACGCCTTATGGACCAATATATCCAGGGCTAGTGAGCATTCTCGAGGTAATACCCTCCTAGCGAAGGTGCCTAACGTTTAGATGGAGTTCTGCCTTACCGCTAAGCCTCACTCGGACCGCTGTCACGAGAAGCTACATGCACTACGTCTCTTTGGAGCGCCACAAGAAGTCGTTTTCCATACTGTCATTGGCGACTGTTGGTATTCCTTGGACCAAGTGGGCCAAATGCGCAAATTAGTAGACAACAATCGAAAGACTGCTGTCCTCGCTAGCCGGACTCCGAAAATTTGTGCTCTCGATTGACAATGTACAGTACATGGGAGGGACCTCCGCTCTGCCTTGTGCTATTCTACTCAATGAAGGAGGGAGCAATCGAATATTTGGAGACTCGCAAAGGCGAACAGGCCTCTATTCGCGATGATATACCAAGCTGTGATACAGCTGATGCGATTACCTCTAGGATATACGTGCTCTCAAAACACCTGTCCTTTAGGAACTTCAGACCTCGGACCCTTCGAGGGGCCTCTAAGAATGATGGTATTACATTAAACAAAACGGAGCAACAGAGCATCAGACTCGCAGGACTGAAAATAGGCATAGATGCGAGAAGAACACCACTCTTCTCGTTTCTGCATGGACAAGAATTCCGGCGCATGTCCAAGCAGAGGATCCATTACAGGTCAGAATCCTTCAGGATGTCTGGCATGAATATTCATGTGGTGAGCAACAGTAAGGGCACACCCTGAGCCAAATGTCTGTTCTCATTATGTCGATATCTGTGCAAATTAGGGACGATCGACACTCGCTGCAATGATAGGTATGTACATTATTGAGCGTTGGAGTACATCACGTGATTTATCACTTCGACCAATCAGACCTTGATGATGTCAATTGCGGGGATCCAACTCATTGTGAATAATTACAGTCAATGTACCAGCGCAAAAGGGGAAGGAGCATGTTTTCTCATTGCTATGACCTAATTGTACTGCGATTTTCAATTCTGACTTCCCTTGTCATCCTCTCTGTTACCTCATTTTCCCATTCTCCTCGTCAACAATCGTCGCAACAATCGTCGCCATGTCTGACGCAATACACGACTCCCATGGTGTGGAATACTACGAGATACCATCGTTCACCTTCACCACGGGCGAAAGACTTCCCATCAAAGTCGCCTACCGCTCCTACAACACTGACTCCACAAAGACAGCATGCATCCCTACCTGCTACGGCGGCCGCATCAACAACACTCTTGCTTTCACCGAGAAAGATCAGGCCTTTTCCTCTTACCATGTCATTGTCGTTGCCATGCTTGGTAACGGCGAATCATCATCGCCTTCAAATACGCCTGGCTTCCCTAAAGCGCTAGACTACCGTGACTGCATACACGCACAGTACGAGCTTCTCACGAAGCACCTGGGTATAAAGAGTCTGGACGTGGTTCAAGGCTTCTCGATGGGCGGTCAGCAGGCATACTACTGGGCTTGCATGTATCCACAATTCATGAAGAATGTGATCGTCACTTGCGGCTCAGCGAAAACGAGTGGGCACAATTACACTTTCCTCGAGGGACCGAAGACTGCGTTGATCAACAGTACGGATTATGCGGATGGAGACTACAGAGCGAAAGGCCTGACGCCGACAAAGGGCATACGGGCGTTCGGAAGGGCATACTGCGCTTGGTTGACCAGTGGTGCCTGGTTCCGCGAGAGACTGTGGGAAAAGAAGCTCGGGCACAAGAGCCTCGAAGACTACATCACAAAGGATGGGGAGTCATCATTCGATGGGTGGGATGCGGAAGATATTCTTATACTAGCTAGGATGTGGCAGGCAGGTGATATTGGTACTACAAGGGAAGACAGTGAATATACACATGCACTGAAGGCTATCGAAGCTCGGGTACTGGTCATGCCCGGCCGGACGGATCAGTACTTCCTAGTCGCTGACAGCGAGGTCGAAATGAAGTTTTTGAAGAAGGGGGAATTTGCACCTATCGAGTCGATTTGGGGTCACGTCGCTGGCGGGGGAGGGAACGAGGAGGATACACAATGGATGAGTGACAGGATCAAGACGTTTCTAGGCAAGAGCTAGCCTACCTTTGACCGGAGATCTGAAGAGGTGAGATATAGTACCTTTGCATTCCCAGATGTTGGCAATACTTCCTCTGATTTTCTCACCTTCCTAATTGGGAATGGTTTCTGAACAAGTGTCGGCAATTTCTTATCTGCAACAATTACAACGTCACTGGAGTGCGTTGATCGTGCAGCGAATGCTCGTTCCTGCGTTTCTTCCAACGTGGGAAGGACAACGATCGGGATGCATCCATTGAAGTGTTTGTTTGGAACGATTGCATCAACTTTCGTGATTGCGAATGCTCAGCTCGACACTTATGATGTTCGTGAATCAACGGTGGAGAGCATGCACAGTGCTCTTCATGGTGGTCTCACATCCTGCCGCGGCATCGTCCAGTCGTTCATTGCACGTGTGGAAGCATATAACCCGGTTTTGAATGCTATCATATCTCTGAACCCTAATGCACTCCTCGTTGCCGACCAGCAAGACTTGCTCTTGGCCTCAGGCAATGTGACAGGGGCTCTTTTCTGCATTCCTATACTTTTGAAAGATAACTACGACACCGCGGACATACCGACCACCGGCGGCTGCCTCGACCTCGCTAGCTCACAACCCACGGTCGACGCCCCAGCAGTGAAAGCCCTAACGAACGCCGGAGCTATCATTCTAGGCAAGACGAATCTGCACGAGCTAGCCCTCGAAGGCCTCTCGGTCTCTTCGCTTGGTGGCCAGACCGTCAACCCATACGATCACACTCGCACCCCAGGTGGTAGTTCCGGTGGCACGGGAGCTGCGATCGCAGCCTCTCTTGCCGTCTTCGGCACCGGCAGTGACACTGTGAACTCGCTGCGCAGCCCTGCCAATGCGAACAGCTTGTTCAGCGTTCGTCCGACCAGGGGTCTTATCTCGAGATCGGGGATCATACCAATTTCCTTCACGCAAGATGCCATTGGACCGATCGCGAGGAACGTGAACGATTTGGCGGTCGCGCTCACGGTAATGGCGGGTGTGGGTTATGATGCAGATGATAATGCTACGGCGTTAGTTCCGAGCAGTTCGGTCGGCGTAGACTATTCTGCCGCACTTTACGGAGGGTCTTTGCAGGGCATGAGGTTCGGTTTGATCGAAGGGTTCTTCAACCGTACCGCGAGTAATGAAACCACACCTGTCAACGATGTTTTCGACGCCATGGTCTCGACTCTGACCGCTGCCGGTGCCACCATCGTTCCCATCACGGATCCAATCTACAACTCCACAGCCATCCTGGCCGCCTACGACGTGCAAAGATTCGAGTACCGCCAAGAGATGGATACGTACCTCGCTCAACCATCCCTAAAGGGAATCCATCCATCAACTCTGAACGAACTATACTCCAGCGGGAAATTCCTCGTCATCCCCTCCCAATACTCTTACGTCAACACCGCCCTCGTCTCCTCCACCTCCAACACAACCTACGCCTCCATAAAAGTCGGTATCCAAAACCTAACCACAGCCCTCGAATCCACCCTAAAAGCCAACGCCCTCGACGCACTCATCTACCCCGAACAAAGCAACCTCGTCGTCAAAATCGGCTCCCGGTCGCAATCGGGTCGCAATGGCATCTTGGCCGCCGTCACGGGACATCCTGTCGTTACGGTGCCGGCGGGGTTCTCGCCGCAAAGTGCGGATGCACCGATTGGTGTGCCGGTGGGTATGGAGATTTTGGGGATGAAGTGGACGGAGCCGCGGCTGTTGCAGATTGCGAGGATGGTGGCTGAGGTTAGGAGGGTGAGGAGGATGCCGGTGTCGACGGGGGCGGGGGTGGAGGGCGGGGTGTTGAGTGAGGTGCCGAGGATTGTGCCTGATACGGTGGATATACCTAAAGCGTACCCGATTGGCGTTCTATGAGTATGGGACTTGTTGGTATTTGTATCGTTGATAATATTCGATATGAGGAATAGAAGCGCCTGAAGTACCATTCTACCATCGAATTCAAGACGTACTGCATATGTATGACTTCCGCATTAGTGATATAGGATCTTCCGCTCATCACGAGTCCTAGAACAGAAGGAGCGAGGTGGTAGGGGTTGCTTTTCAAAGGTTATGGGTTTGGTATAGGGTGTGTATGGTGGGTTTTGTTTGACGGGGTATGGAGAAGGGGTTTATATGATAGGTTTTGTTTGACGGGGTATGGAGAAGGGGAGGGAAGGGGTGAGTGCTCGAATTGAGGAGAGTAAGGAGGGGAGGAAAGGAATAGGTCTTTTTAGATGGATGAGATGTTGGGTTGAGGTAGATCGCTTGAGGGGTTGGTGGATGGATGGATTTGTTGAATAAGTACATGTCATTATTTATGCTGTAGGCTCTGACTTGATTCACGCATTCTCTCTGCTGTCTGTGGGCTGAGGCGTCGGATACAGATATTTAATCTTGTTACGGCATATGTGCAAGTGTTGTGCTTGGTGGAAAGCCTGTGGGCTCTTTCAGGTCGTGGAAGCAGAGGTGATTGTCAAGTTGAGTGGAGGTGAGTTGTGATTGTTGTGGTGCTCGAACTATCATGTCTTGCCCCCTTGAAGAATGTGATAGTCCTGATCTCTCTTGACTTGATGCGATGCGATATTGATGGTATTTTGTAGATGGTGTATCACGATGTAGGAAGGCGAACTTATGTTCAAGAGAAAGAGGAAAGTCTGGTTGAAGGACCGACTGTCGTGATAACGAAAGTTGAAAACCCCCTCTACGCGAAGCTTTCCCAGAGTATGGACGAGTCGGGAGAAGATGGCACAATCAATGCTAGCTAATCGGCAACAGAGACTTTGCGTACAATGAGATGGATACGGCTACGGCCAGATTGTAGCGACTTGCTTCGTCATCGCATTAGAGGGAGGACGCGGTCGTTGTTGTATCTGAGATGGTAGAGCTCCCCCAACGTCAAGATTGCCAAGTACTGGGAGAGGTGGTCGTATTACTACGAGCTTGACGGCGATGATGTAATCCATCGCTGGGTTGCCGCTTGGTGGAAGGCACGAGCTGAAGACATGGCATTCTTAATTTCGCTCAACAGCGGAGCGACGGTTGAGGATTCTTTTTTGACACCGATCTTTGAACCCTTGTATGCGGCTGCACGGCACATGCCTTTAGAGAAGCCTGCAGTGCAGAAGATGCAATCCTCGGGGTTCGTACTTCATTCAGCCAATCACTGTCAAATCTCTCTGTATCAGCCAATGGGCCACTGCTCCAAGTCGCAGCTTTCGCTGCGAGGGATTTCAAAGCACCAAAATCGAAACACGTGCTGGATCCGTTCCTAGTCAGTTCTTAGGCCTTGGCAAATGGGTATTCTCTTGACTTCTGTTCCGCTGGTTTCAAAGCCGCTTATCAGCCGATCAGGAAGTTGAGTACTAGCCTCGGTACCTGCGAGAGAAAAGTCCGTAGTAATATTACGGAAGAGTTTTCGGCCTGGTTGAGAGGTAACGTCTATCTCCATGACGTTCCCACACATCCTTGGTGGAGACTAATCTGAAAGCTGCTCTAGCAATCCCGAAATCGATCGGCTAGCCCGATGGCACAGCATGAGCGGCGTAGTAGACTTGCATGACACCAGTGACAGATTGGATCAAGCCGAAGATGATTGTCAGGACAAGGATCAGAATCGCAACCCAGAATGTGTACCACTGCACCTTACTTCGTCGATCATGCCACCACTGGCCAAGGCTCTTTGGCTCCGACTCATCATATGCTAATCTGATAATCTCCAAGCGTTGGCCCCAATATTTGTACTTTTCGGGTAATCGCGCCCAACGGAGTGGTTCAACGTCCCCAGCTCCTTCATCAATACTTGTAGCATGTTTATTGAACCACCTTCTACAGTCGACGTTAGACCGGGGAATGAGAAGTGTCAGTGTCTGCAAGGTTTCGAGGATCAGTTGCTCCGGTAATACTTGGTCTTCTGATTTGGTGTGTAGAAAACCACGTAGAACCTGCGCATGATGGTAGACGTGAATGTGGCCAAGATCTTCGTTCAGATAGAGGTGGTCCGCCAGGTTATCTGTCCAGACGATTACAAATCCACCAACCCGCTCCAGATTGTATGCGTTCAGGGAGTATGGCCATTGTGACGGCCGAGCAGATGTACATTCGGAAAGGGGAAAGCAAGCGCTGATGAAGTTGTCGAGGCTTTGGTCGTCGGTCCATTCCAGGCTAGATCTTCCGGGGGTGAATGCATGGATGCCAGGGGATGTGACATTGAGCATAAGCCATAAGCGGACAGCTAGAAAGATGGAGTTTCGGGCAGAGACTGGATCACAATACGGGACGCGGTACCTTAACGGCAATTGCAAGTGATCCAGATCATAGTCATCCGTGGACGGTATTGCTTTCTCGTGGGTGGGTCGTAATTCGGGAAAGAAGTCATTGATAGCAGATGAGGAGATCTTCTCGTGATGAAAAAGCTTCAAATGCTCTACTATATTCAGTAAATCTTGGTACGTTTGCTGCGAGCTCTCGAAGTCAGCGGTTTATTCGGTGAGACCCATGCAATAGTACCATTACTCGTTGGACAGTCAAGATTCCTCAGCCGTGTCGCTCGACCGCTATACTACTTGAGAAGGTAACGAATGATGACAAAATATCACTTACAATGGCAACAGCGCTGCCACTCAGTCTCCAAGCCTGACATTCGTTCTGGAAATATTGAAAGTAGGCAGAAGAGTTGGGGATATCAGAAGACGACCACAGAGAGGCTAGGGTATGCTCCCGCAATCGATTATCCAAAGCGTCGTCCGGATCTTCGGATAGAAGTATTTTGTGAACCTCTGGTCCATCACGATGTGTGGACATACTCATGTGTTCCTAATTCCCCAACATATTGTTTATCAACTGTCGTCTCGCTTGCAAGTGATCTTACGGAAAGAATATCTCCGGGGTCTCGGGCCGAGAGGAGCCGCAGATCCATATGCGCCACACCCTGGGATTACCCTGAGATCTTGGCCCAGTGCCAAGGTAAAAACGTGGGGAACAAGGTAGCTTGCTCACTGTTGTTTATAACCTCTGGAGTGAAGGTGGCGGAGTCATGACAGTCAAAGTGTGTAGGCAGCATGCAATGAATGCCAATCCTACTTTCGCAAGCATCCTTTCAGCTGGAAGGGGACCTGCAGTTCGACATGGCCTCAGACCTGGTGTCTATAGCCTCGAAAGAGAGGAAATTCGGCATGCGTAACAAGTTTACTGCTTTCAAACATAAGACATCCCTCGCAGCTGGTGAGCCCACTGACCTCTCCTTTGAAGACTCTTTTGGCGACCAGTTGAGCGACCTCAGTGGCAGACATCGATGGATCCTGGCCGGGTCGGCGCTGCAGAAATGGCATCAGGATCTTCGAGATCGAGTGGGAGAAGTGTTGCGGGACAACGAAGGAGAAATATACAAGGGACGAAGCATGCGGGGTACGGCGACGCTTCAACATTGCTGGATGATGGGTTATGATAGATCATATGCCCATCCTACTGTCACCATATCATGCGATCAGGCGGTTATCCTTAAGAGAACTATGAGAGCCATTTCACAGCATGGAATCTTGAAGGCCGCAAAGTTTGCTCTGAAAGGTATACATTTCTGCGATTTGAAGCTTCGGACGGAACCTAAAGGAGATGATGCCCATAAAGTGGCCGAATTCCTTAACGAGCCCCAGATCAGTCATGAGATCACTGCTGGAGAGGGTGGAACCGAGCTGCGGAGAAACGTCCCGCCAGCTACGATGTCATCAAGCTTGAATCAAAGTGAAGAGTCCCCACTAGGACCTTTTGGAGAGAAGAGGATGACCAACACTTCACTCCCAACGGGAGACGAGGAGGAAACAGCAAGAGAAGGACAAGGGATTGCAGTAAATTTCCAGCCAGTATCCCCGGCTCTACGACAAGCACAACATCCAGGACATGAACAGCAAGCCAGCGGACAGCCACAAGATTCAACACCATATCTTATCTCTCCAGAAATATTCCTGGCAGGCCCCAAAAAAAACTCAATTCATGATAAAGCCCAACACAAAAGTGAGGTTAAAGGAGAGGAGGACAACCAGGAAGTAGATTACAAGTATTTTCAGGAATCTCACAAGAAAGGGAAGGGATGGGGGCAGGGAAATAATGGCAGTTCTAGCGTAAATTTCGAATCTCTGAAGAATTCGGAGAGGGAGCTAGTGCCGTACGATCTGGACAGCTCGGACGACGATGAACCACCACTCCGCTTCGGTGCAGAAGAGATCATCATCCCTCACTCCGGTAGATCCTCCACCCTCGGCGGCTTCCTCATGGTTGACAACGTGTGTTTCGGCTTGACAACGGCACATGCATTCACTGAGGAAGGCCAAGATCTCGAACAACGACAACTTGAAGAAACAGGAATGACAGACCAACTCTACGATAGCGATTGGGCTAATGAGGATTCTGACACTGCAGATGACAATGAAAGCGTAACAGACTTAAATATAGATCCGAAGGCAAAGGAGCACCAACTGCAGCGACCAAGGAAGAAAAAGTCATCCACTAAGCCCACATACGAGTCGTCAAGCGGAGAAGGTTTTCAAATCACGGCTAAGTCACGATCATTAACAGCGAACGGACTGGATTGGGCTTTGTGTGACCTTGGTGATTCGGGCAGTTTTTCGCTAAATGGAGCTTACCTACCATTGGAACATAGGGGTGAAAATGACCTGGAATACCTCCTCTTCAGCCAATTCAAGCCAAGTCCGCCGTTTGGCAAAGTCCTGGTAGCAACGAAGAGAGGTGTAATCTCTGGGCTTGGTACCGGCTCTGAATGCTCCATTAGGCTCGGCAGAGATGATAGGTATCGACATGTATGGTCTATACAAGTAGAGCAAAGCCTTTCATCCGGCGACTCTGGATCGTGGGTGGTGGACGCCGTGACTGGAGATGTGTATGGTATCATTGTGGCTGGAAGCACCACTTTGTGCGAGGAATACTTGATTCCCGCTTTTGAAATTGGTCAAGACATCTGCCGTGTCATGCGTGCTGAACACGTGAGACTACCAAATTGGCAAGATGTTAGGGCCGCTCGCACAGAGCAGATTCCCTCTTGGAATTCCACTCAAGACTCAATGAGAGACGCTTTAGGGTGGGAAAGTGTCGACTCAGGGGATGATTCAGATGAACGACCGCTAAACGAGGAAGAAAAGGCAAGTTTAGCTATGCGTGGACTGCCTAGCAGCCGCCTATATCAAAGCATAATTCTACTCCTTCACTTGTCGGGCATAGCTGACAAGTTTGTGATTGCAGCGATTTTTACTAGCGGAAGTCCTGAAAACTTCGTCCATTGACACCAAGATTCTTGCCAGAACTATCAAAGATGCCGAAATACGGCCTAAATGGACTGCTATGAGTTTACCAAAAAGTGAGCAATATTTTTCATAGCTCTATCTGCGGTGATCCCTCAGTGTAGAATATCACACTGTCGTATTTTCATACTGTGACTAATCGGAATGGTACAGGGCGATCCCTCAAGACCGCACAAAGGGCTGTTGATTATCTCCTCGCAGATCCCTGGCCGAGAGACGATTCCACCGAGGATCAGTGGGCGTTCACAAGACCTGGACTGCAAAGACAGCGCGAAAAGAGCTACATTAGGGAAATATCAGCGTCAACAAAGGCGAGCACAGAACCAATGGAACGTAGCGATAAGCGCGATGACGACAATGAAATACCTCCCTTTGAAGACTCACCGGTGCTGTTAGACTCGAACCCAAGTTTCAGAGCAGAGATGTCGAGAAGAGCCTGGCGGGCGAAACGCCGAGCTGACCAGAGTTCCGGTACCAGTGCGTGACACTTTCATTCATTCCCTTATCGTGTCCCAATGGACTTGCATATTTTAGCCCAGTGTTTGCCCCATTCCTATCTACTAAATCATCCCTCTATGGCAAGTCTCCTACTCTCAGAACAAATGCTGATATGGAATCTACAGAAGCTTCTCATCGAAAGCATCGTCCGCGCCAAAAGTCTGGCGAGGAACCTCAGACCGACCCTATATTGAAAGCTGTTGGATCGTCCGAAAAAGCTATCACCAAAGATCAAAGCAAACTTGAGGGAGAGTTGGCAGCCAAGCAAGGCCGCGATGATCCTGACATTCTGATCTTGAAGCACAAAGGCTCAACGTACATGTTCAAGTTCCCTCCGTCGTCTATCGCGGATGGATGGCTACTGGTTGGGGATCTGCGGCACCAAGCAGCAAAAGAATTTGGAATCGAAGACGCTAGCAAAGTACTATTGGTTCACAAGGGAAAGAGACTCAAGTTTGATACCCGCCCTTGCCAAGAAGAGGGTCTGGAATTCAGAAGCGAAGTGCTTTGCGTAATGAAACGGACTCCTTACGAAGAAGTAGAGTTCCTCTCCAATAAGTTTCGCACCGAATTAGTCCCGCAAGGCCTCGAATTCATTTCCGACACGCCCGATGACGCCAGGAAAAGAGATTTAGAATACAAGAAGATATCAGAGACGATACTAGCGCAGATAGTGATGCAGTTGGACGAGATAGATCCGAGAGGAGATGATGACGTGCGGAATATGAGGAGGCAGCTCATCACCGAGGTGCAAAGCTTTCTGGAAGATCTGGATCGGGCAGCGAACAAAGATTCGCCAGCTGCTTGGCATGCTGACTTCATTGAACCAAAGAAAGAGATGGGACCATTGCCAATCAGGCCTTCTTTTTCCGATCAGCATTCATCTGGCTCGAGACTCCGCAGGCGTAGCACCAGAGACGTTGATGATCCCGAAGATCTAGCCCTGTCGGACGATGAGACCATCCCGTGACGGACGCTTACAAGACCAGGGGACAAAATTTAGTGAAGAGGTGATCATACCAAAGGGCGTTGATTTCGAAGTCGGCATAGGGGGTATTTGCTGGTTGTCTTATCATCCATACCCAGCTATCGATATTATTCTTGTATGGATAACGTCTGGATGACATCTTACAAGGATTATGGAATCGCTGACGATATTGACAGTGAATTCGATGCAGCTCTACGTCGACTTGTTACTCGTACGTCTACTAAGAACACTCCTGTGCTCCATGGTGGCGGACCATACTTGGGACCAGCCGTCACATCAACGCAATGCGATCCTCAGATTACAGAACCACATTGCTATTCGTTTCTCTGTAAATTTCATCAGAGAGCTTCATTGATTGCCTCTGATACGACAGCATGAACTCACCATCAACTACAGGGTGAGTTTTGGAGGATCCTCTTCAGCCCCAGCACGTTGGAACGAAGATCTTAGGATCAGGGGTGACATAGCCGACACATCCGTGAATGGAGATACCGTCTGAGCGAGCAAGTGGGTTCGGTACATATACATATGCCTATTGAGCGCTTCTGGCTGTGGATCATGTACCACCGACTGTACTGCCGGTTTCAGTATCTACAGCTGCCACAAGCAACACGTACGCCTTCACCTTATTCAATCAGCTCGCGGTACAGAACATTGTGGTGCAGCCTGCACTTCGGACCCGAACTCTCAGACGACCTGATTATTGGCTGCGGTCTTACACTCCCAGAGACTCGGCTCAGCAGCCTTCGTGCATGCAATAATGCTAAATCCAATACACTACACTGAGCCACGTTGCGATACAACAACCGCCGTAGCGACGAGCTAGCAGATTGGTTGCTTTAGCATTAACAACAGTGCTGATCGCATCGCCCAATCAATAGACAACAGACAATTTTTTTTGGATCAGATGGATGTATAGAGATTACTCTAGAATTCTAGATCTCGGTCATATGGAACTTGGTTATAAATTTGGACATCATACGAGCTAGACCTGCTCGCAGATAAAGTCTCTGATCGTGTAATATCTGGACGATCGTCGAGTAGAGTTGATCTAGGATCTAACTATCAGATATCAAATATCTCAGTCTATGCACTAATGGCATAAGACACCGAAGCGAGACCCGCTTTGATAGGGCTTACGAGAATAGACTCAAGTAAATAGCAACAACAAATTTGATATCCACAAGAATGTACATTGTGGTGTAAACGCTCTGCTATAAAAATCCCACACTCCCCACTCCCCACCATGCACAATCCACATTTCAAGTCCACTAATTCAGCTCCTCCATCCTACAAAATACCAGAATTCCTCTAAAACATGCCGTCAAACAAAGGTATCGTCTGTCAGGAATCAATCTTTCTCAGGGTATCGGTACCATCAACATTATACGTAAGAGTCTCGAGGCCCAATTTCGAGGAAACCTCAGTATTATATTCCAACAACATTGCTAGGCCCAAATGCCAACATCCACCATGAGATATTTCATTCAATCACTCAGTAAATGCCTTCCAAACACGTGCTTCGTCAGCGTGATCGCATCCTCTTAATGTTCATACGAAGATAATTCTAGTCCCAAATTGTATTGGGAAAAGCGTAGATAGTGGGGCAGATATATGCCTTCGTTTTCAACAAGTCGTCCTTAAATTGCTGTGGTCAGGGGCATGAATCGAATAATGTGCGGTTATTTGACGAGCTTGTTGCTAGGAACGGAACATGAGGTAGATCGGGATCAGAGAGAGACTTGACTGTCGTCATGGGGGTGTCAAGAGGTGATGATTGACAAATTATTGTGATTGTGCGCTGGCTGGACGCATGACGTGGTGAGCGTTGATTCCGCGCTAAGTTTAGGAGGAGTGGGTTTTCAAGGGACGAATTGTGTTCGTGATCTTAGACATGAGAAGATAGAACCAGGCTCTTTGAAGGGGGTGGTTAGGTGGATATTGAGCAAAAGGAGGCTCCAAAGTTACTCCTCCGTCTGATATCCTGTATATTGTGAAATTTCCTACCAGTGAGTTGAGTCATACCTAGAAAGGTCAGCCGAAAGCCCATTGCAAGAGGGTTTTCCAGGCCCTAATCTGCCAGTTGTCAGACGCGTATTCGTAAGTCCGAGATGAATGATGGATATGACACGACAACAACGCTAGACCGCTTTGGGTAGGTTAACCAACCTCCTCTATCAAAGTGATCCGGAGTAACCAAGAACCGTTGTCAGTGACAAATGTGCGGGCACGACTGGGAAGTCATGTGGACTCCCTTTTGGGGCGAACAAGCCAAGTAGACTAGACTGCGTTGGGAGGAGGTTGGTTTTCTTCACATTGAAGTGTTCAGGAGTAATCAAGGACCCATTTCAATAACCCCTCTGCTTGTCGGTGTAATATGTCTGGGAGGTTGTATGGAAACCTTATTGGGGTAAACAAGCCGAGTAGACTAGACCGCGTTGGGACGAAACACCAACCTCCTAATATCAAAGTGTTGTTGACAGTGAATGAGTCTTAACATCGACCGCGCTCTGATTCCGCCAGAGCAGTATTTGTTTCTTCACCAACTTCGATCCTCTTAGAAACTCTACATACTCTTCCACAATTCTCCATATCTACTGCACACTGCATCAACGTAGCTGGTATACATATATCTCGTGTCAATCAGATCTTCCGCGTGTTGTGTCTCAATCGAGAGAAAGACAGAACGCATAGTGTCGAGATTTTCGAAAGCAACTGCGGAAAGCCAAGTAACACTCAGCAAGTTCCCATTGAGTATCGCCCATCATCTCCACCATAAGCGTTCGTCATGGCAGACAAGGTACGTAACGAGGCTCCCGTTTTGCGTGATAATATTAAAGGAATGCAGCCAGAGAACATACTTCCCGCCAGCGAGCGGATGCTCAATCAACAGTTGGCAGCCGCACAGGTAGAGCCCAAGATCCCTATAAGACGCCAGATCCGAGAGCTCAAAGATCCAGGTATGATGATGACTCGCGTACCTGGCGTTCGACCAAGGCTGACATCAAATAGAAAACCATATCAACCCATGGGTCCGGAAGTCTGAGTTGGCTAGATTGACCGGAAAACCAATGTCGAAGGGGCGTGGTCGGCCTCTCAACAGGGGTATGTATCTCGCCAACGCCTGCCTAATTTGCAGAAGTCTGCTAAGGCTCTGTAGCTGTAGGAGACTATGAGTGCGAGAACATCGATCTCGAGGACGAGCTCAGTCAGCCTCGACACCATGACGCCGACCGAGTCGAGGACATCGACTTTGGGGCCATGGCTCAGGAGCTCGAGAATGAAGAGGACGAAGACGAAGACGAAGACCCCGAGGACGCACCGGCTCCTCCACAGAAGAAGCGAAAGCGCCACGTCGATAACGATGACCTGCCTGAAGACTTGCCGGGTCCATCTCGTCCGAAGAAGCAAGCAGCATACCCACAGCATAGAGACACCATTGCAGGCATAGATTTTGGAGGTCCGGCTCAAAAGCTCGTTGAAGAAGACTTTGATGATCTGGAGAGCAATCTACCTTCACCACCAAAGAAGCGAAAGCGCGGCGCAGATGACGATAATCAGCATGACGACACAACAGCTTCACCCGCTCAAAAGAAGATATTCACAGGTCGAAAGCGTATGATGACCCAGTACTGTGGCGTCCAATCTCCAAGCCTGCATGATCCGCCTCTCCCACCGAAGAAAGGCGGTTTCCCTGCAGCTGGCGCCATCCAATACCATTGCTCTCGTTGCGACGTCGCCCTGTCTCGACCAGACACTGTACGCAAGCACTTCGAGAAATGCATCGAAACGAATGGGAATCCGGATGCGTTGAAGTGGACCGATTACCGCGAGGTAGCTCGTACGCCTGAGGAAACAATCAAACAGTCGCAGCAAGAGAAGAAAGGAAAGCATGAGGGCAGCGCTCATCTACCAACACCAAGCTCTAGCCCAGACCAAGCACCAGTGACAGTCTCAGCCCGAACGGCAAGCTCTTTACTAGTACCGTCGCAGTCACCAGCCCTACTTCAACATGGTCAGCAACAACGTCAGCCAAAGACCCACAGACATTTGACGGCAGTCTGCGGCGTCTACTCGCAATCACTCAATGATCCTCCCGTCCAGCCCGCAAACTACGGTAAAAATCAGAGCAAGAATCGGTACCACTGTCCTCGATGCGACTACGCCCTCTCCGTCGCAGATTCCGTTCGTAAGCATTTTCTCACCTGCATTGACAAGAACGGCAATCCAGATGCGCTCAGATGGACCGATTACCATATCGATGCCTCAGACCATGTGGCTGGAGACTGTGCGGAAGGGAAAACAACTCTGCAAGCAAGCGGAGTACCGGAGAGCACCAAAAAATTGGTACCAATGTCAATCGCAATGGCAGCCAAGCGCAAACATCGTGAGGACGGCGATGTTGAACAGACGTATGACACGGAGCACCGCGCTCCTGTAGACGGCGGACGTACACAACAGAAGCGTCAGAAGCGAACATACGAAACAGCCAATGACGTGGCCAAGAGGACTGCCCACAAGCCCGCTGGGCTGAGACACTCGTCGTCAGATAGAATGTTCCCAACCACGAACCCGCACCCTGATTTCGCTCGCACTATGCAGCCGTGGGATAGACCCGGCCCAGGTATGCTTTCCGAGATCGACATGTGCACCTGGCAGAGGCGCGAGGGCAATACGATTCCCTTAGCTACGGAGCTGGCATTGCTCCGGGGTGAAATTATCTCGGTCTGGAAGTCGCGCGGGGACGACCCGGAAGTGGGAACAGAGAAGAATAAGAAGTCGTAGGTTTAAGGAAGCACGGATGCATGAGCTGTCAGAATGCTAACTGATTGCAGGGAGGAGCGGATGGCTGCTCGGAAGCAGCGGGAGGAGAACGATGCCTTCCTTGCCCAGTTTACGGTCGAAGAATAGATTGGAAGGTGAGGACTGGTGGCAGTGTTCGAATGATGCCAGGATATTTTTTGCATGCTTGATGTCCGGTTTTCTGGTGTGTGATATTCAACGGCTGTATACGGGACTGCGTTGTGTCGCTGTGGACTTGTTGAGATCGGAAAGTCTGATTCGTCTGCACAACCTCTACCACATTATGTTTCGCTGACTTCCTCGGGAGTCGGAGGAGTATCACTGTGGTTGGGCTCTGTGCGAGTCGTTTTAGTTGACTTCTTGTTGTCTTTTCTATCCATCTCAACCACTTGGAGGCTCAGGTTCGCCTGGGTCGCTCGGTCTTTGAGACGGATGTTTACAGATCGCTTGCTGCTCCTTTTGGGGCAGCCGGAGGTCGGTAGAGTGAAAGTGATAGGGAGGTCAACTAATCTTTGCCTTTCCGAATATTCCCAAGATACTGCCCAGTGTTCATTTCAGGCTGTAGATTTAGCAATGAACAATATTTCGGTACCATCTTCTGTTCCCAGAATTCTGCTGAGATTTGAACACCAAGCTGCCACGTTGCCAATGCGTGATCTATGTCTGTGTAAGATACACGTTGTGGATCCACACCAGGCTGTGCGAGTATCCTATCAGCAGTTCATTGACGAAGGTATTGATACCCACAATGTACCGCCAATATACTGCCCAAACTCGAAGTGCCGTCAAAACTAACGTCCTCGAATACCTTACATGCCGGCGAAGGAAACACTAGTAAAGACTACTGAATGATTCTGATGTCACAACAACCGCAAGGATGACTCTTACAGAAGCATCTGCTTCATTCACCAGGCCTCCTAGTCCTGTAGCCTCATCCTGAGTTCGTTGAGCAACTTCCCAAGAAGCTCATTCATCCTTCCCCACAATCTCACCGAGCTCATATCTCAGCACACTCTTCCTCTCCAACATCAATACTTCAGCCCCCTCGCCCACAAACCCAGCCAAAGCAGCATCACCAAACACCCTACTTCAGGGCCAGTCCATTATACGTGATCTAACATGTGAACCCCTTGTATATTGCCTTCAGCACCAATTTCGCGACCACACTAGCTTATATGCTTTGGGAAGATAAAGGTGAGCCTCCGGCATGCACGTAGTGTGAGATAATGGACAAATGCAGAGGACGTGGCTGGATGGAGATGTGTCAAACGTCTGGGACTGGGCCGTTGGGAAAGAGTATAGTGCAGGAAAGGCCGCTGGCTGAGGAGAGGAGGGACGTGGGATTCATCGTGCAAGCAAGGTGAGAGTTGCTCGGGATCGAGAGGTCGTTCCCTGTGGTGACACGGAGAAGCAATGCTGAGTTACGATAGGACTAGTCAGTCGGATTAGATAAAGGATTATGACAGTGAGGACTAACTATATCAGGCCGTTTCAGCCCTACAGGATGTCATACCCTTCAATGGATCCTAAAATGCACTGAATCAAGATAAATCTCATTCTAGACAATGGACATAAGTACAGCGTTACAGAAGTATTCTAACAGAACCTCATAGCACAGTGATCTTGTAACGTGCTGATGCCACGTTATCGTCGCAGACCATTCTTTGTTATCCCTGACTGTCACATAACATCAACATAGATGTTAATGAAGTCGCTCAGGATGGCTCTGAAAGTGGGAACAAAGGTTCACTCCCAGCATCGATTATACTGACTGAGTTACTAGACTCTCAGTGCTAAGAATGCAACAGCATTGGATAAGGACTTAATGAGCGTTGGGGCCTTCTCTCTCGATCAACTAATGGAACTGGCCGGTCTCTCGGTTTCTCAAGCATGTCCGTGATCTTCTGATATATGCCAACGATAGTGATGACACTGATGGAGTACTGTAAGTGTACCGCGTACATCCACCAAGCAAGGGAAAGAACATACTAGTAGCCTGCGGCCCTGGCAATAACGGTACTCCATGGCCACAATCACGTTCACCCAGCGACGACTGACCAATTCAAGGCGGCGATGGTCTGGTAGCAGCGCGCCATCTTTACCACTACGGCTATCACCCCACAATCTTCTTTCCCAAGAAAACCTCCAATGAACTCTACGGCCGTCTCGTCACCCAACTCAAGAACCTCGAAATCCCGTTCACTGAGGACTTTGAATCCTCATTGAACGATTCTCATCATGTCGTAGACGCCATCTTCGGCTTCAGCTTTAGTGGCGAAGTGCGCGACCCCTTCAAGGACGTCATCTCTACCATGGAGAAGACCGATGTTCCGGTACTGTCGGTCGACGCACCTTCTAGCTGGAGTATAGAAGACGGGCCGCCTGCTGAAGGACCAGGGGCGAAATTCAATCCTCAGACCCTAATAAGCCTAACCGCACCGAAGCCTTTGGTCAAACATTTCCATGGTACGCACTTTGTTGGTGGGAGGTGAGTAAGAGCAATATTCTGTTTCTTTGCGCCAGGAACAGTATTTGGGAAGATTCTGATAGTTCCCTTAGATTCCTCTCGCTGTCGGTTGCAGAGAAGTATGATCTAGACATGCCGGAATACCAAGGATTAGATCAAATTGTGGAGATTAGCAGTGGCAAATAAAATCCGAGATCTGGGGACGGTATGGCTGAATGACAATCCTGGTTTTATATCTTGCTTACTTCCCCTTCTCGTATCTCAGTCAGCGAAGGGTTAGTGCATCAGGCCACCTCTCCAATATAAAGCTCCTCCTTAGCCAAATCATTAAGAGATCTTAGCGCTGACGGAGCTGACTGTCGTCACCTTATCATAACACCAATTCTGCAGAACACTGTAGTAGATGCAATAGCCTATCACCACAGTAGTCTCACCACCTCAACCTTCTGACATATCATTCGCCTTGACACTCAATTTCACCCTCTGCTTCAGTGCCGGCTCTGGCGGAGACTCCCTCTCTACCCTCGCCTTGAGCGCATCGTTCATCAGCTCAAAACCCCTCTGCGTCGTCTCATACATGTTTGAACCCATCCAGTAAAGCACCCATGCCAGTATTCCCGAGAATTGCTCCGATTGCTCTAATCTGGTACCAGCCTCGGTAGGGTGGAGGATGAAGTGATGATGGCCGGTGAAAAGCCCAGGGATTCCTAGGAGGCGCCCTCTCCAGTGAAGATGCTCATTTGGTATGAATGTTTGGATGACGGAGTTGAAAGTCATGGCTTTTGGACGTCTGTTAGGGTTGAAAGGGGTAAAGGATGATGATTGGTCCCTGACCCAGATAGGATCTTACCTGAGCTATTGTTCGGAGGTTTGATGGTGACGGTGAGTATACCATTCACTATTGGAAAGCCTCAATAATCACTCTAGTCCAGAACTGGGAATGACAGACCTTCCTTGTCGCCAGATAATCTAGTTAGGAATGGGTTCCACTCTGGATAGTATTCGTAGCCTGTGAGGACTGCCCATACCGCGTTCGGTGGGGCTGCGATCTCGACTTCGGTGAAGATAGACGGTGCCATACTGTAAAGCCGACGGATTATATCTTAATTAAGGACTTCAAATCTGCATAGTATGAATGACGAGCATAGATGGCTTGCAAGGGATCCGACTGGCGCGTTGGTAAGCTTACATTCAACCACAAGAAAGTCCGCTGGCTTAGTAGCACTGGGAGTAGCCACCTGATCAGGGCCCTTTGAATCGCTGGAGCTCCTATGGGGACTTATGTGTGGGTGTGTAGTTTGCACGAGTAGGCTAAATTGAGCGAGCTTGCACAGCCACAAAGGGGCTCAATGAATGGTTTTCCCGGCTTGGCACGTCGGAGAGGGTGTGGCAGAAGCCGATTGATCAGACTTCTATCTTACCATGCCTCATGAACATCCGCTATTATGTCCTTTCTGCAACCCAATCTCATTATTCGTGGCCTTGGCGGAGAGCTACCTACACAGTCCATCGGCTGATTAGGAACGACTGTCCAATTGTCTGGCTTGGACAAAGGTATGAAGGTTGGATAGGGCAATCTCGCTGTCTTGATATCTTTGCTAACATGCGACAGTAACGCTCAACAGAGCGTGGTCCTCAAAGAAGCCTTGAGCAAACAATCATTCAACATTGAAGTCAATGCTCTTGGCCTCTTTTCGACAATTACTTGATATATTCCGGCGTCAGAAGATCATGGTTTACGAATATCTTGCCGACAACCTTCACAGTGAGCTGTACTCGCGACCTCAACGGAAACTCGAGGAAGAAGAGGTCAAAAAGGTGGCTAGGGTCGTGCTTGAGGGATTAGCGACAACGCATGAGAAAAATATGGCGCATACCGGTATGCTATAAGCACTCTTCCCCGAATTGTCAGCATGCCACGGTTGCACTCAATGCTGGACAATAGACATCAAATCCGATAATATTGTCGTGGATTTCGACCAGCAGGGTACACTCAGCAGGATCAAATTGATCGACTTGGGTGACTCCGTCATAATAGAGCCCACGACACACCATCCTTTCACACATCCTACGTATCGCGCACCTGAAGGGTTGCTCGGACTGCCTTGGACAACAAGGGTCGATCTATGGGCTCTTGGCACACTGGTGAGTGGCATCTTTGGCCGTAGGCTGAGCGATACGAATTTCCTAACCTTATGTGTAGATAATGTGGGGGCTCACCGGAGCAGGGTTGTTTAGTCCCATTGAAGTGGATGAGAAAGATGAGATATATTATGCTATGATCCTGATGCTTCAATGTGCCTATTTCGGACCCTTTCCTCAAAAATTTGTGGAACTTTCGGACGGTATCACACAGGGCGACCTTGATGGTATTGAGGGGCTCGTGACTCTGAAGGGAGGTAGAGAGAGATACAGAAATACACTTACTACTAAGATCAGTAAGGATGCCGTGAGCTTCCTCGACAAACTCATGAAGCTTGACCCGAGAGATCGATCATCACCACGAGAGCTTCTCCAAGATCGCTGGTTATCGAGTGTGTCAGATTAGAATCTGCTACCACTCCGGACCTTGCTGTTGAGATGCAGTTTTCCATGCGCTCACAACACGTCCACATTTCTCAAGGCTGAATTGGCAGGCGCTAAAGACTAAAGTATGACTCTGATCGCACGATTCCGTTGCATAACATGAACCTCGGATGTCAATCATATGTTTCAAACACCTTTCCTAGTCCCAGGGACCGACGCTGTAGCTAAGCAAGGGGTCTCCAATGCTGCCCCAAATACATACTCTGTGGCATTGCACCACTGAGCCGCAGCTTGGTGCCATACTCCTTTACCGGCGATCACTTCCGAAGGTCGTTCTACCATCTCCTTTAAAGATTTCTCGCAACGCCTCCCCAACCACGTCGGTGGAGCTGAGAGACTTGCTCTGAATGGTACCCCACACTCGGCTCCAATCGGAATCGACGCAGTTTCAAGGTTGCCATCGCTTGACCCTGCATACACCAGTACTTATTGGTCTTCATTTCTTTGGTTTAACATGCTCGGCCTTGATTTATTTGCCGTTTTCATCAAGACAGGCCACGTCAGTATGGATGTCGACTCGATTCTCTAAGTCGCTTTATTCAATATCACTAAAGCAATTTTGTCTAGGGCTTCACCAACATTACCACACAAAGGCTCTCATTGAACAGGGCTGCCGCCATGCTAAGGTACTCAAGGACATCGATTCGCCCGATTGGACTGGTGGCCTACGACGTGCCGTACTATTGCAAAAGACTGATAAGATGTATCCTTCGACTATCAAGCAGTGAAGTCGGTTGCGGGCATACGGGGCATAGTAAGTCGTGGGGCAGCTTTAAATCGTAATTTAGAAGCAAGATAACTATAAGCATAATTCGTGCCAATCAGCTGCGGTTGACAGGTACTACAATATTAGGTCGCCGCCAGAAGTGGTATTACCTTCGGCCCATGTCGTAAGAAGCAAAATGATCTGGGGCGAATGCGTCTTCTTAGGTGAACGATCACTCGTGCCAACGTGTACACAGAGAGCTCGACAAGAAATCAGTCATAGGGCTGGGAATACTGTCGGCAGCTACCTAGGCTGTTACGGGTTGCCGCAAGTTGGTTGCTTCTGCTGTCGCAAGTTGCGCCAAAGAGCTATTCTATATCGGAAGTGTCCAAGTTCATGGGACAAGTGCTGCCATCCAAGCGTCCCAATCCTCATTATATCTCAGTGGTACATACTAACATGCACCCATCGCAGCATCCGTCTTCGACAAAACACCCTACCACGGCTGTATAATGACAATGCGCATCGACTTTTACACAAGCCTATTCTTCGTCCACTTCCCACTTCTCATCCAGTGCTTGCCCAGTGCTCCATACGCATGGCTCAGGTCTCCTCGCGGTGGCGACATCAATAGTGCGCACAACCTAACTTCCATTGACCCAGTCCTACAACTTCTCAATACAACCCAAATAACGCCAATATTCCCTGTCCTGCAGGAGATTCTTTATAGAGTACACGGCACCCCCGTCATCCTTCACATTACACTTCGGGATCCACCCATTCCAGTGCTATATCTCAACGCGTTCTTGACCACAGTTCTCCGGCAAATCGCGCGGAAAGTGCAGACCCAAGGCGATAGTCCCATTCCTCGTGACCGATTCATGTATAGCGACAGGATCACTGGTGCAGGGTTTGCTTATGTGGGGCTTTCGGAATCACACAGGATTACATGGCAAATGCTTAGTTGGACGTTAGAGGTATGACTTTTCTTGGTATCTAGACTGCGTTGCTATCTATCCCACGCATGGCTGCTCCAAGCTTGTTTAGTGTCATGTTTCGTAGATTGCTACCAGTCATATATTGAAAATATCGAGTAAGGCTAATACCACAGGGATCGACTAGGGACTACTGAGGTTTGGGAACGAGAAAGATGAAAATTGTATGGCTATGATGGTGAGGGTTGGTATCGAAGACGAGAGTGCGCCTTGGTCGCCAATGTATGGTCTCCTGATCTTAAGATACAATGGCGATGGTGAGACGAGAGAGGTGGCGAAGCTTTAATAGAGCAACGCTATCCATTCGAGTAGTTAATATGTGCCTGAGCTTCTGATATCGTACATTAATATTGTATTCGTCAAAACCTCCCTATGAGGGAATTGCCAAAGTAGTAGCTTGAGGGCTACACCGCCGGAACTCCTGCCGTATGACTACAAATTATCTTTCACAGAACTTGAGATCAAACGGGAGTACACCATCACTGCCATAATATTAGATATATTAGATAGGACTAACTGCTAATAGTTAGACTAAAGCCTGTTAAATAGTAATAATATTAATAAGTCATCTATACGTGATTTAGGTATAATATAATAGTATTATAATAACTAATAGATAGATATAGCTATATAGAATAGAATAACTATTATAAGAAATCTCTACTAGTCTACTAAGGCCCCCTAACTAGTCCTAGTTAGTAACTACTAAGGTTAACCCAGCCTAATTTCTAGTACTCCCTCTTAGATTAATAGTAATAAGGTAATCTACCTATTATTAACTATTATATCTAAATACCCTTATACTTTACTTAGAGCTAGTCTTAATTATTATCTAGCTAGGCTAAAGTTAATAGGGTTAATAGGTTTTATTAGTAGATTAGTATATTAGCCTTTAGTATTAACCTATTAAAGATAGATTTCTTTAATTTTAGAAATAAGTTAATATATTAAATAATATCTTATTTAAATATATTTTATAATAGTATAATTAATTAAGTTAGTAGCTAATTTTATAACTACCTAGTTATTAATACTTAGGAGTACTAGTACTACTCCTTTATTATACCCTAGCTCTTTAAGTATAAGGCCTAGATATAGAGCTTCTTTATATACCTCTATTATAGTAATATATTTAGACTTATATATAGATATTACTACTAGCTTTTATAATTTAGATTACTAAGTAATAAGGCTATTAAATAGTTTATAAATATACGCCCTAGTAGAATAAGATATCTTATAATTATTATAGTATAACGCGTTAGTAAAACCTTCTAAGCTATTATTATTACCTAATTAATAGATAAGGCTATTATTAACTATTCCTAATAGATAATATAGTACCCTTTTTACTATATTTATATATTATAAAGTAGGGTTATTAAGTAAATAACTTAGGTTATTAATAGTATATATAATATCTAGCCTAGTTATAATACTTAGCTAATTAAGTACTTTTATAAGGGACTAATAAGCCTTCCTTTTAGATAAAGAGGTTATATAGCTATTAGGAGTAATAGTAATATTAGCCTATTTTAGAAGTAACTTAGCTAGCGAATATTTTTTTATACCTAGTTATTTTAATAACTAATTAATATATTTTATCTAGTTAACCTAAATAGAATAGTTATCTAGATTTTTAATAATATTTATTCTTAAATAGTCTTTTAGGTCTCTTATATATTTAAAGTTAAACCTCTTATTAAGTTCCTTCTTTATCTAAGTAATTAGGTCCTAATTATATACTATAAATAATAAGTTATTAATATATATTATAATAGTAACCTTTATAATAGTATTAATAAATATATAATAATTATACTTAAGGCGCTTAAAACCTAGAGATTTAAGTACCTTATAAAGGGTTTTATACTATTTATAGGAAGCTTATTTAAGGTTATATAGAGCTTTATTTAGTTTATAAGTATATTCTTATTTACTATTAATAAAGCGGTAAGGTTACTCTACTTAGATTTCTTCTTAAATAAGTAATTCTAAGAAGGCCGCGATAATATCTATATACTTAATAACTAGCCTATATTTAGCTATTAGGGCTAGGAGGAGTTACTATAATAATACCTTTAGGGTTAGTAAGAATATCTTATTAAAATTAATCCTCTTAATTTAGTAGAAGCCTTTAACTACCTACTATACTTTATATTAGCTAATTTCACCTATTAGCCTATATTTATAAGATAAGACCTATCTACCTAATAAGATATATACTTTATAAGGTAGCTAATATAGTTCTTATTATATTATCTACTTATTATAATTAGCTAATTCTTCTTTAGTAGTAGCGAGCTATTTATCTTTATTAGGTCTACTAAGAGCTATATCTATTAATATTAGGTAGGGACGCTCCTTAATACTAGTAATAATATAGGTAAGTATAACTCTAAACTTATTAGGGTTATTAGAAGATTTTATACCCCTCTTATTTATCTAGCTATAATTAATCTAGGGTTTATTATAAATAGAATAATATAATATATTAGGAATAATTCTTTAAGATTTATTATTTTAAGTTAATTATTTATTAATAATAGCTAATAATATTATAATAGTAATTTAGCGTATTAAATTATCCTAACTATTCTAATATTAATTAGTTAGTAATTCTAACTCTACTTAGCTATTTTTAGTAGTCTAATTATTTAACTTATTCTAATTTAATTTAAGTAGATTATCCTAATTATATCTATTTAGACTAATAGGCCTACTTATATTATTAGTTAGGCCTAATATTAATTAGCTAGATAGAAAAGTTATTACTAATCTATTACTAGTATTACTAGTATTATTAGTATTTTTAGTATTATCTAATACTCCCTTAATACCCTATTAATTAGGGGTAGTTACTCCCTCTAAGGCCTAATTACTACTATCTAATTAATTAGTCTAGAGCTAGCTATTACGAGTATAGACCAGCGGTCCTTATACTACACCTAGCGCAGGTACTTCTCGTTACAGTCAGGTGGATTAGTCTAGAGAGAGACTCGACCTACAGGTAGATCAGGTGGATTAGCTTACTAAACTATAGGAGCCACGTGTAGATTAGATGGATCGGTCCACCGAACTATACCTCTTAGCAGGATCTTATATATCTATATAGAAAGCGTGCGTTCTAGCTTAGATAGGAGCTTTATACTTAACTTATATTATTAACCTAGATATCTCCTAGATACTAAATATAATACTCTACCTGTATTAGACTAGTTTAGTATGAAGCCTATTTACCTTAGTCCTTAATACTCCTCTCTACGAGATCCACCTAGACTCTAGAGCCTTCTAGTTAGAAGACGACGGGTCGTAACACTTTAAGTACCCTTAAGATAAGTACCTCAGGATAAAGGGACCTTACCCCAGGTGAACGCGGTCCACGATAGTTAGTAATAGCGGAAGTTAAAGAAGGTATTAAGGTTACTAAACCAGATTTATACTATAGCGATCGAGATAAACTTAAAGAGTAGTTAGTATAAATATAGCTATACTTCTCTTTTAATAGAGACGCTATTAGGCTAAAGAAATAACTATTATTTATAATAACTTATATAAGAGGACGGGCCTAGAGATAGTCCGCCCCATTTCTTAAATAATATATAGAAGATCCTGACGACGACGATAATATCTCTATTAAGTTATAGATAGAGAGCTTAACGCTCTTTCGCTAGGAGATAAGACGGATATTCGGACCTTCTAATAAAGCTAGCGTAGCGACGAGAGTTATCTAGCACCTAATATAAAAGAAATCGGTATCTAAGTATATAATACAGTTTTAATAGTACTTTATAAGAACTAACTAGGATAATAACGCGCTAATAGTAATATATCGGAGAGGATTAAAACCTTAGGTAAAGAAGGAACTTATATAAGACGGAGCCGTTTATAATAACTTAGACTTATTAATAAGAGCCTTAATACGAGTTAATAACTAGATCTATAAGTTAGTAATAGAACTACGCTATAATAGTGGAGTTTCTAGACTCGGTTATATAGGACTCTATTCCGGAGGAAGTTATAGGAAGAAACGATTCTCACGCGATCCTTACGGTCCGATGCTAATAGAGTTAGACTTTACCGAGAAAAAGAAACCGTTTAGAGGTAAGAAATAGTAAGGGGGTAAGAAAGCAATGAATTACTATAGCTGTAGTAAACCGGGCCACATCGCCAGAGACTATAGGTTAAAAAACATGGTGAAACGACCTCAGTTAAATATATTAGAAAGAGTTCTAGTTAGGAAGACTAAACCTCTAAGGGATTAATAAGAAACGGAGTACGACGACACCGAGCTAGATATAATTATAAATGATTTGCTAGCCCTCGTTAATCCACCTATTAATAGAGAACTATAGTCTAGAGAAGAAGAATTACGCGAAGAGATAGCTAAGAAATAGAGGAATATCGTAAAGATTAAATAAAGGCTAGTAGATATTTACGAATAACTTAAGGAATTAGACTCTAATAATGAATATAATAGTAGTTATATTCGGAAGGGAAAACCTGAATAAAGCCGAGAAAGCGAGGATAATTCCGACTAGGAAAACCTCAGCCAGACTTCTAAGAAAGAAGGTAATAGAGTAGTATCTCGAGCTTCTATATTAAAAGATCCACAGATAAAACTCGAGGAACGGGTAGAGTTCTACTAAGAAAAAGTAGCAGGAGGACTTCTATAGAAGGAGTTTAGGAACGACTTAGTATATCTATAGTACGGAGTAATATACTAGTTAGCCTGCGCCGATAAAATATATATGGTTTACTACTAAGTAAAGATAAACTTAGGGAAATCTATTAGGATCTAAACGTGTAGAAAGATTTAGTTAAGCTATAATAATATAAGTTATTATTAGTACTTAGTAACTAAAAGATTAAGGAAGTAGTTTCCGAACTATAACTAAAGATGGCATAGCAGTCTTTATAGGCACCTTAAGTATAACGAGTACACGTTAGAATACTACTTAGATGATTAGTATGCCTACTTCCACGATAATTATAGAAAGCACATATATATAAAAAGAACTACCGGATTCCTATCCTTTTCGGGAAAAGAGTAATCCCTTATATTAAGGGGAAGTATAAGGAGATTAATATCCTTACCCTAAAAATATATTAGTTATATTTAACGAACTACGTAATGCATATAAACGTACCGGTTAAAATAGATAGTTAGCGGACTATAGTAATAATAGATTCCGGGGTATCTGGAAACTTTATCTCCGAAGTACTAGTACGGTTAGTGGGCCTACTAACGCGGAGAAAGAAGGATCTATATGACTTACAAATAGCTGACGGGTCAACGCTATTAAAAGGAAGCGTAGACGAGGAGATAACCTCGCTACTATTTATAATTCAACGATACTATAAGGAAATGTCCTTTAATATTATAGGGATGGCTACCTATTATATTATATTAGGCATGCCTTAGTTAGAAAAGCATAACCTAGTAATTAACTGGAGAAGAAAAGTACTTAAGTTTAAGCGAACTAGCGATATCACTAGATTCTAACCTACACGTCGATAGTAGACGACGGTAGATAAGAAATCGAACCGAAGAACGGTTAAGGCATGTATTACCTTAATTTCGAATAAGGATAACCTTAAAATACAAGGATCCGACTTAATAGATACTGGTAGCGGTCCGCTAGGTTAATAAGTTAGAGTTCTTAGAGTAATTAATAATACTCCTAACATCCTATAAGAGTATTAAAGATAGAAACGCCTCTTTATAGAAGAGATAATAGTAAAAGCTCTGCCTAAACACTAACCTTAGGATTATAAGATCGAACTTAAACTAGGGAAGGAACTAACGTTTAGACCTATTTATACGTTATTTAAAAAGGAACTTATAATACTACGCGGGTACCTTAATAAGAACCTAAAAAAGGGATTTATTCGAGAATCTAAATTACTAGCAGGATATCCGATACTCTTTATAAAGAAGAAAGACGGGTTACTACGACTATACGTAGACTATTAAAAGTTAAATAATATAATAATTAAGAATCGTTACCCGCTACTAAATATTAGCGAGCTGCAGGACCGGCTAGCTAAAGCAAAGATCTTTATAAAGTTGGATCTTCGAGGAGCGTATAACTTAATTCGAATAAAAGAAGGTAATAAATAGAAAATAGTATTCAGGACTTAATATAGATATTACGAGTACCTAGTTATACCGTTTAGTCTTACTAACGTACTAGTAACCTACTAGGCATTAGTTAATAATGTTATACGAGCTTATTTAGATCTTACAGCGATTATATACCTCGATAATATATTAATCTACTCTAAGACTCTTAGGGAATATATCCCTTATATACAGGATATATTAACATGTCTATTACAAGCGGGACTCCTCCTAAAACTAGAGAAATACGAGTTTTATAAGACCTTAGTTAAGTTCTTAGGGTTTATAGTAATAACTAAAGGCGTTCGTATAAGCCCTAAGAAGATTCAGGCTATATAGGAATGGCCTACACCACATGATATTAAATTAGTATAAGGGTTTCTAGGATTCGCTAACTTTAACAGACGTTTTATAGAAGGCTACTCTAAGAAAGCCTTGCCGCTAACAGAAATTACTAAAAAGGACACGGGATTTCGATAGGATACTGACTAGAAAAGAGTATTTAAAGAACTGAAGCAAGCTTACGTAGATCCTCTAGTACTCTATATATTTCGAAATAGAGAACTAGTACGTATTAAGACAGATGCTTCAGATCTTATAATTAGAGCGTGCCTCTATTAATAGAAAGACGGCAAATAGTATCTAGTAGCATACTACTTACGTAAAATGTCTCTAGCAGAACAGAACTATAATATATACGACAAGGAGCTTTTAGTAGTCGTCTATTCTCTATAGTATTAGAGAGTATATACTGAAAGCTATTCGGAACTTACCATCTTTACTAATTATAAAAACCTAGTAGGTTTTATAACTACGAAAGAGTTAAATCGACGATAAGTTCGATAGTCTGAACTCCTTAGGCAATATAAGTTTAAAATTCAGTACACCCTAGGAAAAGATAATAGACGAGTAGACGCTTTAAGTAGATAATCTAACTATATATAAATAAAAGATATTACGACTCAGCCTATCTTAAAATAAGAAAACGATGGATTATTAGTACTAGTAAGAAATCTGGCCACGACTATACGAGTCACGACATATATAATTCCCGATTTAAAGGAAGTATATAAGAATAACAACCTAGCCGGACAACTTAGGAAAGAATAGCCTAACCGGGACCTGTTACTATATAAGCAAAAGCTGTACTTACTACTAAGGGTAATAGAAGAAGTAATTAGGGATTACTATAATGATCCTTTACTAGGACATCTAGGAGTATCTAAAATATTAGAACTCATTTAAAGAGTATACGCCGCACTAAACCTACGAGCGTCGGTCGAGTAATATATTAAGGAATATATATACTACTAGTAGAATAAATCTATAAGATATACTAAGTACAGACAAATTTAGTTTATAGAAGTTCTAGATATACTATAGAAGGACGTTACGATAGACTTTATTATAAAGTTACCTCGTTTAGTTAACCCGGTAACTAATGACAAGTACGATTTAATAATAGTTATCGTCGACAAACTTACTAAGTACGCCATTATAATCCTATATAAGGAATCCTATAACGCTAGTTAGCTTAAATTCATTTTATTAGACAGACTAATTAGAGATTATAGTATACCGGAATTAATAACTTTAGATAGAGATAAACTCTTTACGTTAAACTATTAGAAGACTTTAATCGCGTTAATAGGAACTAAACTACGAATATTAATAGCCTACTACCCTTAAATAGATAGATAGACTGAATATACTAATTAGATAATAGAAGTATACCTTAGGTACTACGTTAATAAAAGGCAAAATAATTAGGTTACGTTACTCCTAATAGTACAGTTAGTATATAATAATAAAAGGTTAGATATAATAAGGCTGTTACCGTTTTTTATAAACTACGGTCGACACGTAAATCTATTTCTAGATCCTTGATAAGGACTAGATACCGAGAAAGCCTTAATATTAACTTCAGATATAAAAAGCCTATATAAAGACATATAGTACAAGATTAATAAGACTAACGCTACTATAGAGAAGTTAGTAAATAAGAAAAGAAAATTAGGTCCTTAACTAAAGAAGGGGGATAAAGTATATCTCCTTACAAAGAATTTAAAGAGTATAAGACTAAGTAGGAAACTAGACTATATTAAAGTCGGACCATTTTTAGTTATTAGAAATAAAGGACCTGTTAACTATAAGTTACAGCTTCTACCCGACGCTAAGATCTACCTAGTATTCTATATCTTAATATTAGAACTAGTAGACCCTAATACACCTTTATAAGAAACCTTCTACTACTATATAGAAGAAGAGAATGAATTTAAAGCCGAAAAGATTCTATTATAAAGAGGTTAGAGTTACCTAGTAAAATAGAAAGGATATAAAGAATTAGAGAGTACCTAGGAACTAGTTAATAACCTTAAGAACTGCTAGAGCCTCCTATAATAGTTCCGCTAATAACAGTAAACTCAGACCAGTTAAAGTCAAGAGGGACTTCGACTTATTCCGAAGAAATATTAAAGAGGAAGTCGTTAGGGGAAGGATTAGCTATTTACTTATTAACCTCGACCTCCTCGATATTTTATAGTTCCCCTTTAACTATTTCTCTTTAAACTCGCTCTAATATTTCCAGCTCTATAGTAAGACGAACTATTCGAGCCTGGGCCTCCTTTTAGAAAGCCTTCTACTCTACTAGCTTAGTATCGCGCTGTTTCTAAACGCGAGCCTAATAAGTAGGAGAGAAAGGAGCGAGATCGCAGCTATAACCTAGTCGGGCGTATTCCACGCAGCGATTAGATAAACCTCCTACTTTATACTTCTTAAGGCGCCTCGCCTTTTTATAGTTCTTATAGACGCGTATTAGAGTTGCCGGCGCGATTAACGACGATAGCTAATAACGACGGAAAGAGCTTAATAGTTTATACCTATTAGTAGATATTATAGAAGTTAGGATTATCGGGATAATAATTCTTAGAGGGGGAGCTAATATTACGAGTATAGACTAGCGGTCCTTATACTACACCTAGCGCAGGTACTTCTCGTCACAGTTAGGTGGATTAGTCTAGAGAGAGACTCGACTTATAGGTAGATCAGGTGGATTAGCTTACTAAACTATAGGAGCCACGTATAGATTAGATAGATCGGTCTACTAAACTATACCTCTTAGCAGGATCTTATATATCTATATAGAAAGCGTACGTTCTAGCTTAGATAGGAGCTTTATACTTAACTTATATTATTAACCTAGATATCTCCTAGATACTAAATATAATACTCTACCTGTATTAGACTAGTTTAGTACGAAGCCTATTTACCTTAGTCCTTAACACTCCTCTCTACGAGATCTACCTAGACTCCGGAGCCTTCTAGTTAGAAGACGACGGGTCGTAACACTAGCTTAGAAGGTCTACTATATTATTATTATTACTAGAGTCTCCCTCTATTAGGAGCTTATTATTATCTATTAATAATATAGTAGCCCTCTTATTAAATACTATATATATTAATTAAGTAATATATTATCCTTTAATATCTTATACGCGGTAGATACTCTTACTATTATAACTAAGGAAGCGGTATTTAATAGCCTTATTATCTAGTTTCTTCTTATTTAATAATATATTAAATAAGTAGTACTAATATCTAAATAGCTTTAGGTATATTAATTAAGGTTTATAGCCGTACTATTTCTTAAAGGGGGACTTCCTATCCTTACTAGGTATAAGGTTCTTAATATAATTAATATAGTAGATAGCCTTACCCTAGAACTCTTATAATAGTCTAGCGTTAATAAGAACTATTCTAACTTTATTAAATAGTATCTAGTTCTTCTATTTAGCGATCCTATTTTAATAAGGGTTATAGGAAGCTAATAGAGTAATAAATATCCTATATTCCTAGAAGATTTATTAATATTTACAGCCCTAGACTAGTTTATTATTACTTTAAATAAAGGCTATTTTATACCCCTAGTTATTCTAATATTTTATTTAGAACTCGAGTTTTTATAATAACTCCGCCTAACTAATTATATAATCTATTTAAGTAAACCCTATTACTTTATATATAGATACTATTATATTAATATACCCCTTAAGGGTAGTTATATAACTTACTAATACTAGGTTAATATACTAGTATTAGCTAGGGATAGTAACTCTAGTTATTAATAACTATAAGGGTATTTAGGTAATTTTCCCTAATATATAACTCTTATATAATTCCTATTTCTTATACTTTTATAAGTAATTAGTAGCTTTATAATTAATATTAGTAGTATATTAATTAATTAATTAATTTATACGCCTACTTAAGTTACTACTACGTTACTTATAAGGGTGTTCCTTATAATTTTACCCCCGAGCACCGAATATACTCGTTAGCCGCTGGAGAAACCGTTACTAGTTAAAAACTCCCTCTTATCCGTACCCTTCTACTAATCGTTAGCCTTACGGTAGTACCGCTAGGCTTCTAATACTACGGTAGGAACTTATATATGCTCCTAGTCTTACGTATTAGTACGTTATAGTCTAAACTACCGCTTTATAGCCGGTAGAATAAGTAAGATAGTTAGATTTACGCGGCTGGTCTTAGGGCGGTTATTACCCCTTTAGCCCCCGCGTTTTTCTTCTTCTTCTTCTTCTTCCTCTTTTTCCTTGCGGGGATTTCCTGCTCGATACCCCGTAGAAGCCTCGACCTTACTAGTTACTCCCCTGCTAGCGAGAAGGATACGATTACTCTAGTCTCTACTATCTATTATACCGCTACTCTAATACCTATTACTTTGGTTAGTATCCTCCGAGTATCGGTCGTACTAGCCTCCGTAAAAAGCCGCCGCTAGGCTTCCCTAAATTTAGGGTAGAAAAAGAGAATATATTTTATATCTTACTTCCTCTACCCGTATAAGCATTCGCCGCTATCTACTATTAGGATATATATACGGTAGAGGAAGTAGTTTAGGCCGATCTTTCCGCTTTAGAGCTAGGTCGCTATTAAGCTTTCTACTTTCCGTAGTATATAGTAGTAATCGAGCCGATTATTAAATAGGCCCCCTTACTAAGCGGGGGATATTAGCTAGCCCTAAAGGCCTGCCTTATACTTCTCCTACCTGTCGATCTAACGTCGCCGTACCTAGTACTTCACGTTCTCGTCGATTACCCTAGTACTCTAGTATTCCTCGGTTTTAGTACTCGAGGTGTAGCCCTATTTCTTCCTAGTAGCCGTGGCCGCCTTATCCTAATAGTTATAGCCTAAGGAGTCGAGGGCCCACCTCTCCTTCTCCTAGGTTAGAGTAGGTAGTAGGTCACGCCTCCTCCGCCGGTAGAGCCTATTCTAAATTATCCTGTTTCTATTTATTATTACGGAGTTAGCCCCTCTTAATACTTAGTATCGTATGACTAGCCTATCGAGGTACTAGTCTATCGGTGCGATTACTACCTCCGCCTTAAGAACTTAAACCGGGGTGGCCTTATAGGCCCCTAGTACCGTTCTAAGGTACTAGTTCTAAATCACCGCTAGTATTCTCGCGGGCGTTTTCGACGCTTTACTCGTGCCTTTAGGCTGGTACTAGATCAGGGCGGTAAATGTTAGTATCGGTCTTACCACTATACTATATACTAGTCTATACTTCTCTAGGGTTACTCCCCACGTCGACCCCGCTATATAGCTGATAGCTCTAGTCTAGGTAGCCGCCCTCGCTTTTAACTGGGCGATATAGGGGCCCTAGCGTAGTTTCAAGTCGATATAAAGACCTAAGACTTATAAGCTCGATCCTAGTTCGATTACTACGTTATTAAAGTTAATTACTATCTTTATAATAAATTTCTTCGGGGTCTGTAATAGGTATATTAGCTCGTATAATAGTATATACTATAGCTTTTATAGCCTTTATACTAATATATCTATATCTCTTATACTATTAGGTCTAAGACGTATTATTCTTAGCTAGGACTATTAATTTAAAGTAGAATACCCTTATCTAGTTAATTTATATAATATCTAGCTAGTATATATAATTATATAGGAAGGCTTATAATACCTCCTCGCCTTATTTATTATAAAATATATTCTTCCCTCTACTACTAGTATATATATAGCCTTATAAATCTAGTTATATAATAGATAGAAGGTTATATTTAATATTTAGTATATAATAAATATTAGTTAATAAGAATTTACTAATTTTATTATTAATAATTACTAGGATTAGTACTATTCTAATCCTTTTAATAGTTACTAGTTTACCCCTAGTTAGTCCTAATATAATATAGTTCTAGACTAGTAAATAGTTAATAAACTTAGATTAATTCTAGAAGATATACTCTTAGTCCCCTAAGTTAATAATAATCTTATAGGACTTATTATTTTATTATAAGCTATATTTAAAGTAAGTAGTATAGGATTTATTCTATTTTTATTTATCTAGGTTTTATCTACTTTATTAATAACTAGAACCTCTATTTTAATACTATTATTTATTTTATACTTCTAGATCTTTCTTTATTTTAGGAATAAATCCTTCTAGTCCTAGCTTTAAATTAATATACTAGTAGTCTTTTATATTATACTAATAGTTATAGAATATATATTTATTATTATTATTACTCTAGCTCTTATTATTAGGCTTATTTTAATATTAGGCTTATTTTAGCTATTTATTAAAATTACTAGTATATACCTTAGATTCTTTAGTCTTTAAAGGTATAACCCTATTAACTAATAATATAGTAATATACTTAAAATCTTATAGCTTACCCCTAGATTAAGTAATTTTAGTAAGGGTATAAACTACTTCCTTTATCTCTTCTAATAGGCCCCTCTTAAAGACTACTATCTAGAAATCTATTTCTAGTAGACTATTTATTTATAAAAGCTTATTTATATACTCCTTAAATTTAGTAAAGTAGATATAAAGGTCTTTAAATTAATCTAAGTAAAGTTTATATAAGGTAAAGTATATTACTTTCTTAGTAGTATAAGAATCTATCTTATATAATAACTTTAATTTAGCTTATATTTCTTTTACTATTATCTAAGTTTTAATTATACTATAAGCTAATAGTAATATAGTAAGATAAATAGTAGTAAGTACTTACTCCTCTAGATTAATATACTTTTCCTATTTTTCTTTATCCACCTCCTTAATAGGTAGTTTTACTCCTCTAGTAGTAGGTAAGTTAGGGTTAGTTAGTAATTTATACTCTAGTCTTATAACTCTAAATATATTATTAATTATAAGTAATACGCGTATAATAATTTCCTATAATTTATAATTCTTAGTACCTTTTAACTTCTAAATTTTATAATAGTTAGATATAATAGTACCTATTATAAATAATTCTAAGAATATTTCTTTTAGAGTAATACTAAGTCTTAGTAAAAAGCCTACTATATAATTTATATAGTTCCTAGGTTATATAGAACCTAGGCTTATAACCTATTAAATAGTAATAATATTAATAAGTTATTTATATATAATTTAGATATAGTATAATAGTATTATAATAACTAATAGATAGATATAGCTATATAGAATAGAATAACTATTACGAGAAATCTCTACTAGTCTACTAAGGCCCCCTGACTAGTCCTAGTTAGTAACTACCGAGGTTGACCCGGCCTGATTTCCAATAAAGCCATGGTCTTAGCGCTCTTGGCGCTCAGAATCCATTCCAGCCAGAATCCCTTGCATCCACATATGTCATCCCAAAGCATCAATGTGGCAGACATCAGTCATACAACTGGCCACTGCCAAAAGCTGTGGTAGATGTGTCTATGTGATCTGCCTGACTGGTCTCCGAAGCCCCAATTATCCAACGCACTTGCAGCTCTTCATGAACTTCGACTGTGGCAGCTGTGGGGACCCATCGAGAGTCAAGTAAGTCTGAGGAGTACTCATATTTCAATTGAACCTGGCCTTGATGGCGAGGCTTCAAACTAGAATTGGATCCAGGTAGAGACCTCAACGCAATGGTCCACCGATCTAGGGTATCTGTCCATACTATTGTCTCTACCATGAACCCAAGTTACCCTGCAACCTATCCAGCATCGTGTCTCAGTCACCCAGATAATTCTTTCGACAGCCGAGAAAGCATTGTCCAATCTGTCACACCTGTTCCAGAAATGCCTCCTACAGCCACAAAGAAGCTACGTCCTTCTCCTGCCGACTCGATCTCTGTAGTGCCCCCAAACGGATACTTCTTCCCCACAACACATTCTGTCAGAATTCTGGTTGCAGTTCGCCCAATATCCACCATACGGAACATATCGACACGTCTGCGGTCCAAGTTCTTGATTAGCACCATGCAGCGACCAAAGGGCCACTTTTCATTTCTGGGATCGTCGAGGTCAATGTCCACTTCCGACGTATAGCCAAATGATCTAGGGAGCCACGGGTCTCCGTAGCTGGAGAGTATGTGATCGATGATAAGGTGGCAATCTTCTACCGCCGCTGCTTTCAGATTTGGTAGGTACGGATTGAAACAATTCACGGGCTGATCTGTTAGGGATGCAGAAGAACTTGTTGTGCTGTTCGTAACATTCAGAGATGCAAGGATTGCACTTGGCATGCTTTGTGGTCCAGATGGTGGGCGAATTCGAAGAGCCGCTAACACTTGTAACGCGGCCGTGAAGACGATCAAGAGATGATGAATCATGCAGAATACCATTTTTGTCGCCTTTAGCAATAATCAAATGGCATATGTGACTACTTCCGGTTGCAAAGGAGAAGCAGAAGCTGAGTCTTTGAGACAATGCGGTAATATTGACCGCCAGGTGCGATACATGATCACTTAGCGTCCATTGTAGCAAGGCGAATCCATTAGGCGCACAACCTAGCCTAAGAGTCTTAGGCAGACGATGCGATGATTATTCTTCATCGAGCGGCTATAAGTTCCCTGTTCAGTAGTGGCAAAGTTTCCGAATCTCTATGGCGCTATGCTGATGCATTGTAGGGATTGTTATACAAGTGGAATTAGTCTGCTGCAATAAGACAACGACGATCACAGCGAATATCAGGACGTTGTGAGTAGCAGGCTCAATGCTTCCGTTTAGCCGGATTTCTATTCTTCTTCTGTTATGATTGGCACAGTTGGCCGATACGCGCTGTTCGATTAGCAAAGCAACAATATAGAACTGGCATAGAACATCATGAGCCTCGGAATCGGTCAGCTCCACTGCTTTGGCTTGTGGAAGAACTAAGGATGGGTCTCTCCGAGTCCCTTGACTAACTCAATTGTCCAAGTGGAATCCTCTTCGCATCCTCACAGTTGCTCTTTGCAAAGAACTCATCTGCCGGTCTTTGTTTTGCAAGAGCGCAGCCATCACCAGCACAGCAATGACGACAGTCTTTACCAACACCACTCAAATGCTAGGTAACAGTCGTTCGAAACGTCGATAAGGTGCCCCTCTAGCTTTAGCTATCAACAGACTCCCTTAGATGTTTGGAACGGGGGCGGTAGCACACGATAACGCTAGGTAGGATTATGCGATCTACGATACGAAGAGGGTCTCAAGAGCATATGGAGGAGTACCATGGGAGCCAAGCCACTTATTACGTTTACCTGTATCAGTCTCAGCAGATCCGCTCAACTAATACTAATCAGTCAGTCTCTATCGCAGGTTGATGACAAGCAAAGTCGCAATTTCATAGTACATCGAGCTCGATCAATTACGATGCGATCTATTGCAACACGAATGAGTGCCTGTCCGATCGATATATGACGAAACATGATAACTTCATTCAGACATCGACGCTATACATAACAGATCTAGCATTCACAGGAACCAATGGAAGATTCCCTCCGCCAGAGAAGATCTCATTGGTATTGTACACAAAGAAGGACAGCACAGGAGTATATCGTGACTTAAAGAGTTGCGCAATTCCTCGAACCAGCCTCCGTGGTGAGCTATAGCGGAGTGACAAATTTTACGCTGTGTATCAATATCATGGATCAAGCCGCAGTGGCATCTTCTTCGAAAGAGTCACCGCACTTAATCGATAACATCAGGCTTTCTGCGTTGCGCCGTGTATATCTACAAGGCATCGCATGGACCTTCAAAAGGTTATCCCATTATCCTAAGTCCCATTGGCTCCCCGAGCGACTATTGCGAACGGCAAAACCATTATGTCGCGAACGGCACGTACATGATTAGTATGCGCTTATCTAGTGGTCAGATCGCTCCGATTGCTTAAGCGGGCCAGATCTATACAGAAGCGACTACACAGTGATGCGCCAATTAGCGACATCTACTTTGCGTGGGCCCGAGCCTTTAATGTGTTCTACAAGAGATGCAGGTACCCTCAATGAATTCATGCAGCTTTCAAACAGCAGACTCACAGCACAATGGCACTGCCCACATTCCTCTTGTTCCTACTATACTCGCTTCTCTCAACCACAATCTCAGCAAATCCTCTACAGCTCAACCTACCCTCCACAATCGCACTCAACGCAACCTATCTGAGAAGCGAAACCCAGTGCTTCAAGCGAACCATGACGCGTCGCCTCTTCCCCACGAACTACGCTGACTGCAGCAATGCGCTTGAGCAACTCATCATTAGCAGACCATTATACGAGTACGACGTGATGCAAAACTTCAGTTCGAACATCACAGCGGCTTCCAACGTTTGGCACCTACCAATTCAGGAAAGGAGTGGCACATGCGAGATCAAACTATCGACAAGTCACTACAACGACGTCGCTGAGACGAGCCTTGCGGAGATACATGATAAGCTTTTAGAAGAGGATAAAGGGGTATTGAGACAGTGCTTGCTATCTCCGTGGCCGCTGGGCGGGATGACGTATCTGGGGATGCGAGACAGCCTGTATATCAATGTATTGGGTATTAGGAAATATGATAGTGAGGTCGCCACTTCTTGAACGCATCAGTGGGTGGATATTGGAAAGGTCAATCAACTCGACTGGGGACTTCAAGAACATAAAATCACTCAAGATTTAGGCCGCTGGCTACGAAATGTCAGACGCTCAGTGCGATATCACGTTGGGCAGGTCCGGGCCGCATACACAAACCGAACGGTACAGATATCAATGTATTCACTCCAGATTGAAGCCGTGGTTCCTCAACCACGAATCTACTTCACGCAGACACCAGCCTCATCTTACCACTTACGGACCAGCAATCTCTTACTACATCCAATCCTCAGTCAAGATCGGCGACCCCAAATCCGCAGAAATATAACGTCGTATCAACGAAGTAAATACAAGCGTACACCACCTGAACACGCTCGCACTCCGAGTGTCTTACCATACATAGTATCTACAACTAGAAATGATCTTCCACCACAGTGAATATGAGTCTAGATGCCACTGCCAAATTCCATCACAGTCACTGAAAGTCTAGATGACCACTGCTAAACATCTACTTAACAGTCCCCAAAGCGAAAAACATGACATCGCAACATGCCCCCAACTTTTCCCTAATCCGTGAGATCAATAATCCTACATGAAATCCATTCCGAAATCCGGACCTGTAAAATTTCTACTTCTAAACTCTCTACTCTTATTCCCTAAAGCTCATTCAAATAGAACCTCATCGTCCTAGATATATACAGAGCAAGAGCGCGTGTAACATACGATTAGCTAGCTAGAGGGCATACGTAGTATACGCCCAAATTCCGCGACGGATTTGATAAAAAGTTGGGTTGCAGATACGGAGGAAGTAGAGTAGGAAGTACTAAGAGTGAGAGGTATATACCGTAGCTTAGCAGTCTCTTATCTTACAAATATTACTTCATCTAGAGAAAACCTTTATGGTAGTAATGCGGCTCTTGAAGAAATCTAGCCAGCTAGATTGCCAAGCCAACGTCAGTACTCCTAGGCGTCTTTACTATGAAGTCTAGCATGGTGAAAAATGTAACCTCTATAACCCTTACCCGAGGATATCGAAGCCTACCCTAGCACTTCCTCAAATCACATCCACATCCGCAAAATCCTTCACCTCCACCTCCGCCTGAGCCCCAAGTTCCGGTTCCAGCAAAATGCCAAACTGTGTAATCCCCTTCTTTAACCCCTCTCTACAGCCCACGCGGAACCGTTCTCTAACCTCCTCAAGGCTTCCAGGCTCATCTCTATCAACCGTGTTTTTCCGCCCTACGAAACCCGGCTGCGATGAGCTGAGGGCGAACCTGACACTTAGCACCTCTCTTCCCGAGGTGTGGGTAGCGGCTTGGGCGAAGAGAGTTTCCAGGGTCATTTCGCTGAGGGACGGTCCGGTCCAGCGTTCTTCGAAAGAGGAGGTGGAGTCGGAGGCGAGGATGTAGTATTTTGGTTTCGGAGTCGGGTTGGGTAAGGAGGCTTTAGTTGCTGGAGGGGCGCTTGTGGGATTCACTGTTTGCGGAATTCCATGGTCCGTAGAGTGGTTGGTTTGAGTTCCACTCGGGGTGTTTGGAGCTGTTTCTGGACAGTCCTGATGATCCGTAGGGACGTTTCGGTCGGCGGGTACAGTATTCTGCTGTTTACCCAGCGGCTGAATAGTGCTTCGCTTTAGCATCTTTTGGCTTCCGATTCCGGACGCATCCCTGGGAGTCTTTCGGAGTCCATCCCGTGCTGATGAAGAAGATTGATCAGGGATCGGAGGGGGCTTCAGACCCGCAGATTCGGGCATGATACAATCTGGGGGAGATGGTCAGCATATTGACAGGAGAGGTTTTTACGCTGGATTGAGATGGTGATTGGGTAAACTCACTCTGGCCAGCCGCCCTACAACGTTTACACGGCTTATCAACATCGCATTTCTTCCTCCATTGCTGGCATCTTCGACACCGATTCACCGCGCGATTACCGGGGTGGCTGACCTTTTCGTTGTTGGGCAATGGTACCTCAGCAGACAGCTGTGATAGAGTCCTCTTGCGAGTTGACAACCGTGTACGGTTGAGATTACCGTCAGGAGGCGCATCATTACCGTTCTCTCCTATGCTTGATTCTTTGATCGTGGGCCCGATGGGCGACTCAGAAGCAAATATGTTCCAGCTAGTTGGTGATAGGTGCCTTGAAAACGACGCATTGTCTATGGCCTCAACTGCGCCGGTCACGGTCTCTGCCCCGGCTCGACTGCTTTCAAATAATTCGTTGTCCTCGCGATGACGTCTGACAGCTCCTGATACGTTCCTTTGCCGGGTCATCACTCTCCGGTGTAACATAGATTCGCTATCGGTATCGGATCTGTCTTTCACGAAATGCGGAGGATCGGTCACGACTTGTGTGGCTTTGGTTGGGGACTTGTGCTCCGGCCTTGTTGTACTTTGGGGAACACTGGCCGGTGCTGGTTTCCCAGCCATGTCCACAGCTGGGGTGGAGTTTGTGATCTGGAATGCGGCGCGGAATTCCCGGTACTGTGCAAGATTCAGTATGAACCTCCTCGTAAATATCTTTATGTTGTAGTCAGACATAAAGTATCCTTTCTAAGGTTGCGGACTAATACGTACTGGATTTGGTAGGCCCTGATTGTCTTCCTCTTCATCCTCGGTACTCGACTCAGCATAGGTACCTTCACCTATCCTTGGACGTCGACGCCCTTCTGACAAAAGAGAGACACGCGTTACTCTCCCGTGAGAATGGTCATGGGCGGCCGCTCTAGACGACGGAGACATATTCGAGGAACTTCCGGGAGACAGACTTTGGGCCTTTCTTTGCAGTGTATCTTGCCTTTCTTTGTTGATCCCGTTATTCTTCGCAGATAAATTCTGCCTCCAGAATAGTTGGTGCATTGGGCCTAGTAACCTGGGTTGTTAGTACAGGCAGTGAATCGTGGGTAGGCGTGGGACTCACTGTTCTTCATCCCGCCCGCGCTCCAACCCTCCGTTCCCCGACGGCCATAGCCTTGCTCCCCAGTACTGGTAGAATCCTTCGCTCATCTCTTTGATGTCCGCGTTACCCTTGTCAGTATTCCAGTCTATAATATCGCTGCCTGGGATTCCGTCGCTGTTGACGTAGGATTGACGCCACGCCTTGGTGCAAAGTGTTAGGTCATATTGGCGCTTTGGTTTTAACTTCGTGTTGTAGCCCAATCTGGTGCATATATCCTCCACAGATAGGACCTGTGATTGTGGGATCGGCATTGGAGGATCAGTTGTAAGCTTGAAGATCAAGCAATGATAGGTGTATAATGGGAGTATAACTAATCTCGGTAGAATTGGAAGAGAAGAGTGGGGTAGATTAAATCAAGGTGATGAAGGTAAGATGAAAACTATTGATTGAAGTAAATACTACTAGTAGAAGTCACGAAGTGTCACTTTACCATCCGAGATTAACCCTTCACCTTCTCGAGATGATTTCGTATCGATAACGTGACTTTGAATTCCGATGTTGGTAAGTTACCTTCACGCCGTTCTTATACGCGTACAGCCCTATTGAACAACGTGATTATAGCTATCTGCATAGTACTATAAGGAGGTAAGAACAAGGACTAGAAGCTAAAATTCTTGTCAAAAAGATCTATGCCAAGACGCTAGCATGGATGGGGCTAGATGCATATTAGCGTGTGCAGTTTCAATGTCATTGGCGTGCTGCAAGACCCCGACCCCGACCCCAGCGTTATTACGCCTATGCAACTATACTACTCAACTTTCAACGCTTATGATATATATCTAAGTAGGCTAAAAGATACGCATTTGTCTATAGAATCTAATACTTTAAAATATTATAGAGATCCGTCCACGTAGGTGGAAGATATAACTGATTTAATAAGTACGTTAACCCAGATTTTTGCTGCAATTCGTGGGGTCGGGGTCGGGGTGTTACAGCACGCCAATTAGCGTGTGCAGTTTCAATGCGATTGGCCTGCTGGTAACACCACGACCCCGATCCGGAATTGCTGATTCTACTAATATATTACTAAGTAGGCTAAAAGATACGTATAATTTTAACGTATCTTATACCTTAAAGATGTTAAAAATTTGTCCGATCCCTATTCTAAGGAGATATAATTAAGGGACTAATTTTATTAAGTATTCTATATAGTAGGTACGCTAAGACTCTACCTGTACCTACTATACCTATACCTATGCCTATAAACTAGTACTTGATATCTAATACTTATAATATTAATCTAAGTAGGTTAAAAGATACGTATTAATCTTTAATATCTAATGCTCTAAAAATTATAAAATTCCGTTAACGTACGTAAAAGATATGACTGATTTCAAGAGTACGTCTACCATGTCGGGGTGTTACAGCAGGCCAATCGCATTGAAAATGCACACGCTAAAGTGACATTGAAATCGCACACGCTAATATCTCTAACAATCCCCCTGCCCCCTTCCAGCGTATACGCCCCAGTATTTGTCTCGATGGGGCTAACACGGAGCTTGTACCTTTGTCTACACATTCATAGTGCGCATGATTTCATAGATAAGCTTTTTCGGAGAAATGTGCCAAGCCTAATGAAGACATGGTGAGATGGTGGTGAAATCCATACCGCAATGGTGTTAGGTTCGTACTTGATGGAAAGGAATGCATACTGCATGCCTACTTCACTTCTGGCGATGGAGAGCTATCATACAGATCTTTCATGCTGGAGGACTCTTGTTTGGTTGGAAGGATATCTAGGCATGCAAGATAAAAGTGATGTAGGGCAGGTAGGAGTAATATGTTCCCAATTCGATATTGCCCGACTTAACGCTAGGCTTTAATGGAAAATCACAACGGTATTTTACAACGCAGCAGCAAGCGACACATCCGAAATCCCTGAACTTACATCCTGTATCGCGAACAAAAAGCAAGAACGCAAAGCTACCGTACCAACCTGCGGCTTTCTTATCTAACAAGGGCCTAGAGCACCGCCCCATACTCAGTATTAGGCACCAGCTTCACATACCCACGCGGCATTGTTTTCCCAAACACCAGCTGCAACTCTTCCCTTCCATTCTCGGCGCCCTTTTCATCATCAACGGCAACGACCCTTACATTCTTTCCGAAAACTTGAAGGCCATAGATTCCCGTACTGGTGCTGTTAAATTCATCGAGGCTTTTGTCAGGCTGTGGTGAGACCAAAGCCAGCGTCGTGAGTTCTGAGACAGACCTCCAAGGATACGAGGTATGGCCCTTCCAAACGCTGTACAGGGAGAATAACGTAACAACGGCCGCGTAGATTAAAAGAACGGCTATATAGAACCTGATGATTATCCCTCACTAGAATAGGTAAGACCCTGGACGGAATGCGTGACCCGCCATTCGACCCAATTGAGTGATTTTGCTTCAGAAGGTTCTTTGAAATAAGTGGGATCGGCGGCGTAAAGCCTTGACCAATCGCAGGGTTCGTTTGGGATACCTAGAGCACATGGTGCGGCACCCACAAGGTCGCCTTGCAGAGTGGCGTCGATGAAAATATTTGCTAGTCCATTGGTCACAAGAGCCGCCAAGATTTTCTCATATCCTTCTGAAAGTCGACTTTCACCGTGGTATGACTGTGCGGGGTCCAATTTAGCCATATACTGACTCTGATCACCCTTGAAGGATGAAGAGAGCCGTCCAAAGACTCTGTTACCCGAGTCATCAGTGATAGGGTTTAAATATTCGGCCCAACTCGGTGAAATCTTGACACCCCGTAAGTGCATAGCACTAATGTTAGTCGGACTCTCTACATATCCAGTCGATATGTTGAGGTAAGTCGCCCCCCAGCCAGCATGTATAGTGCACGTAGAGAAACTTTGGTTGCTGTCCATTATCACAGCGCCAACTGCAAAATCCATAAGATCAGGGTCTGACCAGTGCAGGTCATCAATGTCAACAAAGAGAAGGCTTGGCACGCTTGCACTATCCTGTATCTGCGAAAGCCTGGAGCGATTCAATGTCATCAGATCTGAGCCGTTGACGTCGAGGTAGTCTTTGTTGAAGGGAAGAGGCCGCGCATCGCTCAAGTTGTCGATGGAATGGTTGGAGGTGCAGTAGACACCAGCGTACGGCTGCCAAGCATTTAAGGCATGGCTTGAGGCTCCTGCACGGTATGCATTTTTGGCCGATTCAGTTATGAGCGCCCACAGCTGGCTGATCGTATAGAGAGCCTCGGCAAGAGCGGCATGCTGAGTAGTTATGAAAGGGATACCCTGGACGTTGCCAACTGTCCGGTACATTGAGCGTGTGGCGTGAGAGCCTACAAGGCCAATAGCATTCTCTGAATCGCTGCTATCAATGACGAAATGGGCCGAGATTTGTTCCCAATTAGACCCAGGTGGTCCAAGCCCTCCGGTCTCGTTTGAGAGGCTTCCGATATCAACAAGCGCTTCCCAACCACTTGACGGACAAGTATTTAAGCTAGGCAGGCCTGTTATATTCGCACAGGAGGGGCGAACTAGGGTATCATTGAGTATAGATGGGAAAAGGCTGCTGTCGCTAGCATTGAGCCAGAAGAGCGTGCTGCCGACATCGGAGAGCTTTAGCCTTGGGACCATTAAGCCTCCGCTCGCCGGCCCAACTACAACGCCAAGTATACCAGCACCAAAGACCACGAGCAGGAGCTTTGCTTTGTGCAGTTTCGCTGTCTCGTCAGATTTGAGCAATCCCCAAGTCTCCTGCGGCCATACGAAGCTTGGCTGGCTGAATTGGAACCCGGAGAATACGGCACCGTATGGCAGGCCGTCGCGACAGCAAAGCTCAGAACACATTACAGAAAAGACGAGGCTTGTCAAAGAGGCAAGCATACAAAGGTCATGTAGCTTTGCTGCCTGTAGTAAGGCCGGAACCCAGTGCGATGACGACTCAAGGTAGTCTACGACGAAGAAGCCGAACAGGTGGCCTTTGATATTCAAAGTCACTATGACAGCGACGCCAGCAACGGGAACGAGATGTATGAAAGTTCCGAGGAAGGCATGCAATTGACTCTTTTGGATGGCAATTTTCTTGGGTTCCTGAAGACCGCGTTTGCGCATGAACCAAGCTGGTATGGTTTTGATACCTATTGCTCGGAGAAGAGCGTTCCATACAGATTGAGACCGGTAGTCTTTAGGTTTCTCTAGATCAGAATTGGTTGAAGCAGTCCCGCCACTGGGGCCAAAGCTTCAGTGTCAGCTGGCGCCACCCATCTTTCGTTTACGTACATAGGGATGTGAACTTGCGAAGACGAGATCATAATGATCTCCCCTTGCAACGACTTAGGAAAGGTAGTATTTACCTTGAGGAAACTCTTTCCAACAAAACATGCTCGCTGTCTGCTCCATCATTTGCCAGGAGCTGAGATTCTTCCATTATCTGACTTCAGCCGAATGCCAGTGAACAGAGGGGTTGCAATGTAAGCTATGGGCCTTCGAGGAGGGAGAAGTATCGATGCGAAAAGTGACCCGAGCAACATATATGAAGAGCCGCAGCTGTGACTGAAGTGATACATCTAAAATTATACTGATAACGTATTGCACTGAGCCTCTGTGATGCTGAAGCTGCAAACGTACGCTTAAGGCTTCCCCGTGACAGATCAAGATATCATCGGCGTAGGATGTTGGGATTCGCGGAGCGCAGCGTTGATCGGAAGGGATGCCCTGGATCACGCTTTAGGTTTCTCAACAAATGATTAGCCCGATGGATGGAATATGCGATCTGCATTGGCTGAATGAGTCGTAGCTTAGTCCCAAGTAGGTGTTGCCGATATCTGTCAACAGGAACTAGGAGTCTCTCGTGATGCAGGTCTGCCGCAGAGATATCTTGACGGGCTTCGAGCCTATGAATTTTAGCTTCTATGTAGTTCTAATTCTGGGCGATCTCCCTTTGTCGTAAAAATTCGGGACGCCCAGGTGAACCCTGCATAAGTGCTGGTAATATATTTAGTACCAGGGCTGTGAAAGCTACAATGCTAGCCTCGACAATGAGGTTCCGTTGGCTGTCGAAGAGGCCGGATGCCTGCAGCCCGTAAGAGAATATTTGTCTGCAAACAATTCTGAGTGATTTCACACGATGGGTGCTGCCACCGTAACATCGTGCAGGCTGCCGCCTCGAAAGTGGCTAGAGAAAGGTCAAAAGGTAGGGTTAACCGGACCTGCAAAAGTCCGGTGGAGGCACCCTTCGACACCTGAACGTGACGGTAGCAATGACTAGCTAAGATGCACATGTAAGGCGAAATCTCGCTCGAGCCGACTGGAGTCCCCAGACTCCTACTCGGAGCTGTTGCCAGAGGGTCACTAACCTTTGAGATTGCTGCTTGCACCCTTTTGTTCACGGAGTATGGTGACTCCCTCTAGAATATCGCCTCTCCAGTCTCTACTTGGGGTTGCCGACGAGGCTGTGTGCAGCTGCCGTACTTGTAGCAGCCGCAGGAGAAACACTTATCGTTTAAACATGCATGCAATTGAGTTGGGGATGATCATCTGATTAAACGCAGTGCACAGCCGTGAGAACATGTATTGACCTGGATTTGTGTTGCATGGTTACCTTCTGGCATCGGTTCATTTGCCTAATGTTGGAGGTCCGAATATCTGATCATTGGGTAGGTATTAGGGATCTCAGCTACCCGAATCGACATGTGATACATATCCAGATACTGAAGGGGGACTCTAGAGAAATGTCGATCGACTGTATTTTTGTGGCGGAAAGGGTTCGACATTCAAGGCTTTGTGTCAGGTATTGTAGGTGCCTCATAATGTAATTTGGATTTCAAGGAAAGCGCTGCATTCGCTGATACGCCGAGGTCTATCACACTTCAGTTCTTTGAACGTAAAACCACCAAGAATTCCAATGCAAAAGTACTAGTCTCAAGAGAAAAAAGATCAGATATGAGGTAAGGGATCCCGATGATGGTTTGAGACCGTTCGCCCTTCCATGCGCGGAGTCAATGAAGTCGCTGTTTCGGATAAGGATTGCAAGTCCATGGTTCTACGAAAAGCCTTATTCGTAAACGGGGCCCCCCTAGTCGCAAGCTCCTAATAGGCGCCCCACCCCTAGACGCTGTAGGAGCGACAGCGACTAGGGGTGGGGCGCCGATTAATAGGAGTACGAAAGCCTCGAAAGGTCGGCTCCGCTAGCTTCCGTGGTCTTGGCAAATCGGCCTCCTCTTACGAGGGCAGTTCAGGAAGCCACAGCATTCCTCCACGTTACAGCAGTTTCAACCTCATCCCTTCCCTCTTGGTTCAGTCATCGCTTTCGATGCGCCATTTATCTTTGTCGATGTGACCAGGTCGTCTACACGAGTAACATTCGCTTCAACCCTTTCCATTCACACACCACACTCGTTCGCAATGAGGACAGTCTTACTCTTCTTCCCCGCCCTCCATGCATCTATGACCTTAGCGCAAGTCGCAACCACTTTACCCAATACACTTCCGGCCTGCGCTCAACAATGCACAATTCTTACCAGTGCTCAGCAATCGTGTGCTTCCAATGCAGCAGCCTACCAGTCATGTTTCTGCCAATCGGCCTTGCTCAGTCAGCTATACACCAGCCAACCGATACAGCTATGTACACAATGTTCGGCCGCCGACATGGCATCCATACAGACCTGGTATAAGGCTTCTTGTCAGAACGGTGGGACCGTGGCAGCTGCGAATCAGCCAACAACTACATCTACACCTACAACCTCGCCTTCAACGGCTACAACAACGCCCCGGACTTCTCACACAGGGGGCACTACCACGACCAACCAGCAAGATTCCAATAGTGGTCCATCCGGACCATGGTACGTTCTATTATCCTTGCCTATGATACCTATATAAGGCCAGCAGTCAAGCTAATAGCTCATCTCAATAGGATGTCCACCCATTACAAATGGGTAATTATGCTCGTTGTTCTCTTCGTCGGCCTCATCGGTCTCGCTTTCATATTCTGGTTTCTCCACCGTCGCTATCACCGCCGTCGCGAAGCTCAATGGGGTCAGGCGACTGGAGGTTCTATGCCGAACATCAATACCTGGGGACCTAATCAGAGTGTTCATGACCTGGGATATACGCCAGGGGCGAGTGCGAATAGCGAGAAGGGAAAAGGAAGGGAGCAGGTGCGAGGTATCAATGAACCGCCACCGGCAAGGATGAGAGAAAATCGGTTGTCGAAAATATAGACAGCGACTGGGAGCAAGATTTGGAAAACGGGACTGGCGTAAGGATCATTCGGCTGAAGAACATCTCTGGATATCAGGTTAGGTTGGGTTACATCAGGCTGACGTTTGGGGAAGGATAATGATAATGACGCATAAGGGGGTAGTCGATATATTTATGCTAACGTTGAGCTCCCGGCACCTAGCTTTGGGCCTCTGCACTATGGGCAATAGGTATCATGAATCACCATCTGACGCGAATGGAATCCTTGGCAGAAATCGGACGTGTATAAAAGATCATCCACCGCTGTACGATCGTTAGCGACCAGTGCAATTCTACTGCTGCGTAACATGGAATCATGCTATAGCCAAAGATTGGTTCATTCGAGGTTTCATCTGGAAAATCTCTTCTGGATGGTGTTTCGCGTTATGGAAGATGCGTGAATGACGTTGCTGCAATATGATAAGAACACATCGCTATCCACTCCGAAGTTGATTATCTTCATCTAGCTTCTTGTATGCAATGACGTGCTGATCTATTTCTACACCCATCGAGACACAGGTTTATGTAAGTATCTGAAATTCCATCCGTTGTCGACCTACCGACATAACGTTTTCCTTTGCGAAACTTGAAAGCAGGGTAACAACTTGCAGGAGAGATCTGAGAGGAAATTACGGAGATATATCCACAAGACCTCCAAAGTACTATTACCACATGCCTATACGTTAATCCTGGGGTGTTGCGGTCTGTGTCGCCGCTATTGTTTGTTACACTTTAGGTGATAGATACCATCGCAGGATTCTCTTGTCCAAATATCATCTATTGCGGGTTAACGAAAGTTCAAGTTTCCCATTGCCTTCGACCTATTGGTATACATATAGAAGATTCCGAGCCGCCAATGACGTTTCTCAAGACGAGGTGGCAAAGTGTTGGCGTTAGATTTAGGGGCTGTACCGTTCGTCATGTAGTTGAATAATATACAGGTACGCAGACTGGAGTTGATTGATTTCGAGCTGAAGAAGCTAGTTCCAGTAGCGTGAAGATGTGCGAGCCACATCTATACTTAGCTTCCGCAGCGGCCCGAAGCGTTATCAAAGGGTCAGCTACCTACGGTTGAGGTTTCAATCTGCAAGTGATCACGGTTCGTCTTCCTTTCACCTGACATGTCAACGAACATATGACTCCTCAAGACGCATAGACGCAGTGCTTCCGGCGTTCGTTATAACACTGCATGAAGAGCCGGTGATAGCCTCCTCATTGGAGCGGAAGATTGGAAAATGCCGGCTTATCATGCCATTAATGGCGACACAGAGCACAGTCCCGGTCGGCCGGCCAGCGCCGATTCTTCTCGATCACGGTATGCATTGCAGTGCACCTCGAATATGTCCAGACTGACAGCGAACAGGCAGCGCTCCGCTCGAGGCAGGAAAGAGGTGGGCATGATCGGTCAAGCTAGTTGGATCAGTAGCGTTATCAACCTGGTCAACACGAGTATGGAAGCTCAATATACGGAAAGAAAACACAAGCTGAAGATTGTTTGAATAGTTGTTGGAGCCGGCGTCCTTGCCATGCCCCTCGCCCTTTCCCGCATGGGAATCCTCCTCGGCATCATCGTCATCCTTTGGTCCGGCCTGACTGCAGGCTTTGGTCTCTACCTACAAACAAGATGTGCCAAATACCTGGATCGGGGAAATTCTTCCTTCTTTGCTTTGTCTCAAATCACATACCCGAACGCTGCGGTCATATTCGATGCGGCCATTGCGATAAAGTGCTTTGGGGTTGGAGTGAGCTATCTGATTATCATTGGGGATCTCATGCCTGGTGTAGTGAGAGGCTTTAGTGAGGAGGCTGGGGGCATAGGGTTTCTGGTCGATAGACATTTCTGGGTTACTGGGTTCATGTGAGCCCTGCCGCTCCTACATTAGAGGGTGTTGTTTGGGATAGTAGGCTAATGAAAACCATACAGGCTCATCGTCATTCCATTATCTTTCCTACGGCGTCTGGACTCTCTGAAATATACCAGCGTCATTGCACTGATATCCATTGGATACTTGGTTATACTCGTATTGGCGCATTTCATAAAAGGGGATACCATGGCGGATAGAGGCGTTATCAGGACGGTTCAGCCACAGGGCGCTGTCGCGATCCTGAATAGCTTGCCTGTCATTGTTTTTGCGTTTACTTGCCATCAGAATGTAAGAGACCTTTGAATCGAGGATATCAGATTGCTAACAAGATTCCAGATGTTCTCGATCCTCAATGAGATCGCCAACAATTCGCATTTTAGAACGGCTGCTGTTGTCTTTGCCAGCATAGGAAGTGCCGCTTTCATCTATTGTCTAGTCGCTATCACAGGCTACCTATCCTTCGGCAATGCAGTAGGAGGCAATGTCGTAGCCATGTGTAAGATCTTTCCCCCTCTACAGCATCTACGAAGCTCACATCATACCAGACGCCCCCTCAGTGACCTCGACAATCGGAAAAGCAGCCATCGTAGTCCTCGTCATGTTCTCTTACCCGCTGCAAGTGCACCCTTGCCGAGCCTCCCTAGACGCAGTACTCAGGTGGCGACCGCGGCGGCGAAACGACTCCAATGATTCGCCAAGCAGATCTAACCTGCTGCCTGGTGGTGGTAAGCTAGGTACGAAACCCACAGGCGACGGCATAGGTGAAGTTCGCTTCGCAGCCATCACGACCGCAATCATCGTGCTAAGCTATATCGTCGCCATGACGGTATCATCACTAGAAAAGGTATTAGCATACGTGGGCAGCACGGGAAGCACGAGCATCAGCTTCATCCTCCCCGGTCTGTTCTACTATAAGATCTCATCGCCCGAGTCACCGCAGCATCAGCGGTTGATGAAGGAAAACGACGATGAGGAAGACGTGTCCGATGGCAGTGACGACGATGCGTTGCTGGGTGGAGGTGGATTGAAAGGTGGTGCGTGGCGACGGAAGTTGCTGAGGAGGTGCAGTCTTGCGCTGGCGATCTATGGCGCTGTTGTGATGGTCACTTGTTTGGTGACGAATAGTATGTTTGTGGTCGCGGTGCATTGAGTGGGGGATATAGACCGGGTTTGGTTCTGGATAGCTTACATCTGGCGTCCTGTTGTACAATGTATATAGACATGCAGCGATCCCTAAACCCCCATCTTGCTAATCCATATCCCATATGAAAGCCGCTGCTACAATACCGCAACCCAATCCCATATCACCCCCTGTAAATGCAGAAAAAGCCCTCCCCAACGCCTTCTCAATGCTCTCTACCTCTTCTCTCACCAACCCAACA
>JAABUV010000355.1_pt1 | contig 69780 bp, 65 predicted proteins | sample 5559971 | NCBI WGS metagenome assembly JAABUV01 (sample SAMN10711881, study PRJNA513362) | rock metagenome | isolation source: Antarctica rocks | place: Antarctica: Victoria Land, Knobhead nord | collected 2015-12-19 | reverse complement strand
AAATATTGAGTGAACTTTCAATCTTACTAAAAGAGTATGTTAATGAACTCGATTACAGATGAGTTCAAAAATGATGAAATAAATAATGCTGATGAAGTATTACAATCAAACTATGAATTTGAATTCAGACAAGATTATTATTGAGTTCTGAAATATTTATTGCAGAGAGAAGAATGATGATCAAAAGATCAATGAGTCTACTGATTCATTTTAAGTATTTTTGAAGACTGTTCTGATGCAGATTTATTCATAAATTTGCAATATCATTTCATTTATTAAAAGTCTTACATTTAAAGCAAGTACTTATTAGAAGTACAATCAAGTCAATGCATAAGAATAATGCACAAGAATAATGCAAATGTGATTTCAAGAATTACACTGTTTATCTAATTAATGAAGACAGACATTTTCTAGTCTGTCTTGAAAAACATGACATCAAGATTCATCATGAAATTCTTCATAAATTTCATATTTCTATCTTGAATGATGATGCGTTTGACATGAATTGTTATCAAGTTGATGTTTGCAGAAAGCAAAATATTAATGAAAATTCTACAACAAGAGTGATAATGTGAAAGAGTAATGCACTTACTTTTCAGAAAAAAGCACATAAAGTCTTCAATGACTTCTTGAAGAGCATTCAAGACAGAGCATTGAATGCAAAAATTATATTGTAGCATGTTCACTTAAGCATAATGATTGACAACGAGATTTATTTATATGAGATGCTGACTACGAATCTTCTGCAAGCTATGCTTGTCAGAAGAGCTGAACAATCTCATCAACATCAACAAAGCAGTAACAGCGCTTTACTTACACGTTGAGCTCACACACAGTTGAAAAGCGAAGCAATAACAACGCGATCATCGACGCATTGAAGCTTGCACATACACAGAATGACAGCAACGTCTTTGCATACATGCTGCAGCTCATATACAACATATATACATATATTACGAAGACACGACTCAGCTTTTGCGCATATACAGACAGACGTGATGCAGTAAATTGATCGATTTTTCGCATTTTCAGATCGATTTACACGCAGCGCAATCACACACAGAGCAGTAACAGCGCTTTATTCACACGTTGAGCTTATATACAACATACACACATATATTGCAAAGACATGACTCAGCTTTTTCACATCTACACGTCTGCAAAATGCAGTAAATCAATCGATTTTTTTGCTTTATCAGATCAATTTACATGCATTGCAATCATATACATTGCGAAGACATGACACAGTCTTTGCTTATATACACAGAACGATAGTAACGTCTTTGCATACACGTTGCAACTTATATACATCACATACATATACATTGCAAAGACATGATTCAGCTTTTGTGCATCTACAGACTTACGTGATGCAGCAAATCAATCAATTTTTCCCATTTTCAGATCGATTTACACACATTGCAATCACACACATAGCAGTGACAACGCTTGACTCAGCATTGAGCTTGTATACAACATTCACACATACATTGCAAAGACATGACTCAGCTTTTTCACATCTACACGTCTGCAAAATGCAGTAAATCGATCGATTTTTTGCTTTATCAGATTGATTTACATGCATCACAATCACATACATTACAAAGACATAACACAGTCTTTGCTCATATACACAGAATAACAGCAACGTCTTTGCGCACACGTTGCAACTCATATACATTACACACACATACATTGTGAAGACACGACTCAGCTTTTGCACATCTACACGCTCATGTGATGCAGTAAATCGATCGATTTTTCGCATTATCAGATTGATTTACATGCATCGCAATCACATACATTGCAAAGACATGACACAATCTTTGCTCATATACACAGAACAATAGCAACATCTTTGCGCATGTGCTGCAACTAATATACGACATTCACACAGTCATTGCAAAGACACGACTCAGCTTTTGCGCACATACACATCTGTGTGACGCAGTAAATCGATCGATTTTTCGATTTTCTGATCGATTTACATGCGTCACAAATACATAGATCAAAACTCATTTAGTTCGTTCAGCTGAGTGATCATACAGCGAACTTGAAAGCTCACGTCGAAGTGATCAGCTTTCATCTACATGGATCAAAGCTCATCTAGCTCACTTAGCTTGATGATCATACAAACAAGTCAAAAGTTCACATTGAAGTGATCAGCTTTCACAACTTTGAGTTGTTTATGTGATCACTTTATCATATAAACAGTTCATGCACTCGTATGCGCACTCTATCAATGTGACTGTTCAATGAAAAAATATACAGCAGCAATTATAACTAGATTACATGTAATTTAACATACACACAGCGTCTAAATAGTGTCATAGTCATAAACTGCATGAACTTAATGAAGAAATAAAAAAAAACTTAAGCATAATCATGCATAATCTCTTTAATCAGTCTTTCGAAAATCATTTTGAGAATGAGATTTTCTGCAATCTTCTGATATTTTCGAATTTCACGCAACGCAACAGTGTCTGATTTGTAGCATCTTTTCTGTTGCAAAGCATTAGTATGTCAGTAAATAATGCATTACTTATGTGCATTATCTTTTTAATAGTAGTAGTAGATTTAAAGATTGAAATTTCTTTGATAATATAATGATCAGTTAAATGCATTGAGCTTTTAGACGTCTTACATGCTGATGCACATGCTAAAAATGAACTTGTCAGCAATAAACAAGTCATATTGCATTATCAGTATGCATTATCAATAACATGCTTGCTGCATGTCATTGTTTATCCAGAATGATTGATTTGATTTATATAAACTTAATTTTTGAAAGTATTATCTTTGAAAGTGATCGACAACGAGATTCATCTGTACATGATGTCGACTACGAATCTTTTGATTCTATTTTATGTTCGAATAGAAGTCAGAAAAGTCAAGAGATCTCAATTCGACGCAGTTCAAACGATGTTAGAACGTTGCATGATCAGAAAAGTCATCATGCAGAGTTTTCACTCATGTGACAACATCTTCTTCTAACAGTCACAATCAATCTACGAAGAAGATTAATAACATGTCAATGTCAGTAAGAGATGAAAAGATATTACTAGTGATTAGACAATTCAGATGCTGAGTCTGAAAGTTGTGACTGTAAGTGATCGAAGAGATGATGATTTGTTGATCGCATCAATATACTGAAACATCTTCATTACATCAACAGTGTCATCAAGTAATTGATGAAAAGATATCAGATAGAATAGTTGTTTCAAGTATTAAGAGTCGTGACTACAGTGTTCAAAGAAGTAGTGACTTGTCGATCACGCTGATATACTGAGAAAACTTGAGCTCATCTTCTTTACTTGATGTCAAGTCATACATCTATCTACGTGAAAAATTGAGAGCACAAGAGAGCGATCAGAACGCATTCTCTTTTATTGATCAAAGTCAAACATCAAATGATTGCGATTGCACATTTATACTAACAATCTATTCAACGTCTACATGACACAAGTCAAGTCAAGAGAAGGAAAAAATTATTCAGTACAATCACACTCTATCTTCTCATCATGCGCGTCTCTCTTTCATCACATATTTCTCTGCTCAATGAATGACAATCATTGAGCAAGAGAACGCAGTTTTCGACACTACAATCATGAGCATCACGAATGCAACAAAATTAACTTCACGATCAAAGATCAAAGATCGAAGCATCGTTGTATAAAATATCATCAATAAAGAGCAGAGCAAAGACGATGCATCATAATCAAACAGCACAGACACTCTCATCAAGAGTTTACTTGAGCGTCACATGCTGAATAGAAGCTATAGATTCATTACTGATAAAATAGTGTCAATTTTATTGTTTCGACGACGTGAAGTTATCATGTAGTCGACGAGCGATTTTCTTTCTCAGAGAGTTTTGTTCATTCGATATACATAGCATAGTTTTTCTCATGAGTTGAACTTAAATCAATGTCACAAGAGTGTATGAATTCAAATTAAATTAAATTAAATTAAATCAAATCTTTGAAAGTATTATTTATTGAAGTGTTGATTACTAAAATGATTCAAGAAAATATGATAAAAGAAGTGATTGAAAAATCAGAAAAGAAATTAAAGAAAATATTGAATAAGTATTAAGAAATAAGTGTTAAGAATAATAATTAAATTTTTCTCGTTGCACTTAAATTCATCTCACTTGATGAGTTTTTTTCTTACTTTTCAAAATTCTCTATCTGTTTATATTCTATTGAACTACTCAAATTTCATCAATACTATTGCATTACTTAAATGTATCATCAAAAGAATAATGCTGACTTTAACAGATACTTTTCACTCTGTTCAACAGTTCAAAGATAATTTTTCATGAAAATTAATTCATTTCACTTAATGAATTATCAGTTTATTTCTTACTTTTTAAAATTCTCTATCTGTTCATATTCTTTCAAATCATTCAAATTTTATTAATACTATTGCATTACTCAAATGCATTATCAAGAGAACAATGTTGACTTTAACAAATACTTTTCACTCTGTTTGACAATTCAAAAATAATTCTTTGTGAAAATTAATTCATCTTACTTGATGTTATATCTCTTACTTTCTCAAATTCTCTACAAGTTCATATTCTATCAAACTACTTAAATTTCATTGATATTGTTGCATTATTCAAATGCATTATCAAGAGAACAATGTTGACTTTAACAAATAATGTTCATTCTATTTATAAACTCAAAGTTTATTACAAGTTGAAATCATGATGAAAATTGATTCAATGAGATTAAAGAATACTACAAGCGACAGAACAACAATTATGTAATCATATTCAAATGATTACATAAATTAAGACAATTCAATGTTTGAAAAAAAGTGAATGAGATCAACAAAGCAGCAATGAAAGACAATGTAAGAGACGAGATAAAACAAGAGCGAAAGAACAAAGATATTTATGATAATGCATCTCAGTAATGCAATATTAAATAAAGCGTTGATTTATTTATAGTTGAATGCTTTGAATTAAAAATCAGATGCAAAGCAAATGCTGAGATTGTTGCTGAGATGATAAAGCTTTTCAATATAACTGCTGTGACATAAAATGTGAATATTACTGCAACAAAAAATGTCAATACTATTGCAGAGAAAATTGCTTTGAAAGTAATGAAGATATGCATTATTTATATACATTATCTTTCAATTGTAGAAACTAATATCAATTTTAAAAGTTAACAGATGAGCTGAACGTAAGCGAAGAAATATCAAAATTTATGATCTTTATAGTTCACTTAATTTAATAAAGAATTCTTCATCATGATGATTTGAAGAAGTTAAAGCAGACTGATGATACTAATTTTATGACAGCTTTTCAGAATTTTACAACAGAATTCAATACTTTCTCAACTATCAAAGAATGAGAAATTCAGAATTCAATACATGCAATAAATTCTAATTTGAATGATCTCATCATAGTAGAAAATGATGACACAAAGATATGCTATGAAGCAAAGAAGAATGAGAAGAAACTACAACATGATAAATATGAGATAATCAGTAGTGAGAAGAAAGAGAATAATGAAAGTGAAAAGAAAATAATAGAGCTGTTCAACTAGCGAACAGCGCTTATCTTACTTTCTAAGTTCTAATCATAACTTATAATTTTATAAATTTATAATGCATTATCTTTTTGCATTATCATGAAGAATGTTCAATAAAAAGTCATGATGAAAATCATGAAATCTTCATGATGAAGACTGTTCAATTAAGCTATTTACATTTATCTAATATCTTGTTGAATTGAATCGAGTTGTCAAGTCGAGTTGTCAAGTCAAGCTTTTCAACTCAACTTAAGTTCTTGAATTCAACTTCTCAATTCAACTGAACACTTTTTCAAAAAGATTTCAACTCAACTTAACACTTTTCAAGTCAAGTACTTGACTTGAACTTGAATACTCAACTTGACGTGATCAGTCTAACATTGCATCTTGCAATTTGATGATCTACATTCTGTAATAAGTCATCTGTAGATAGCAGTTGATAAGATAAAAGTACATAAGTTTCTTCTTTTTTCTTAGCTGTAAGCATTATCAACTTGACAAATTTCAATGTTTTGCACAGATTAACTTATATTTGCTTTGCACGCTGAATGTTGTTTTTTCAATATAATCAATGATGTTTGCATCAACGAATATTTGAGTTGATTTTATTTAATCATGAATAATTAAGAATCATATCATATTCTTGCATGTTCACAGCATGAAACTCAATGTTTCAGCTCTTATGAACTTTCTTGTGATTGATCAACTCAATATCAATCTGATATGTATCATAGCAAAAAATTCAACAATCATTAATCATCTGAATCTGTTTCAGAATTGCATGATTCTTTGATAATTTACACTCTTTTACTCATGATTGCAATATAAAGTTTCACTCAATCTTAAAGTCAATAAAACAGTGAGTTTCACGCATCTTTTCAAAGACATTTGTTAATACTGATATCATCAATGCATGTGATAATCATCTTTTCATAGTTATATTTAATGATTCAATGATGAACATCAGACTTTCTCTTTTCTTATTTCTTCATCATGATTATGAGTCTCTTGTCTGAATGCATAGTTAAAATATATCAAATTATCAATCTTGTGTTTCAGTTTCTTGCATGATCAGCATGTAAGATTGAATGAAGTAACATCTTGCTTAAACTCATTGAACTTAAGTGTCACATTGTCTTCAAACTGCATGCTTGAAGCAGAGAACTTCAAATTCTCTGTTGCAGTGATAGACTTTGTCTTTTCATGTGAGAATTAAAAACTCTTCTGAAACACTGCACTTTCACTTTGCTGCAAATGTAACTTCAACAATGCATTAGTGTTTTGCAAATGCAAGTCAATGTTTATAAAATGCTTTAGCAGATTGACATAATTGATAAAGATGTATGAAATGTAAAGAAACTCATTCATAATAATTTTGTTAATCTTCATTTGCAAGTACATCATGTAAGTTTCATTAAATATATAATAGTTTAAATTTGCATACAGTCTGATGAAATACTGTTCAAAATTCATGATGCTTTGATTGATTCACTACTTTACAACTTTGAATTAATATTTTGTTTGAAAGTTGTGAATTTCAGAATTGCTAAGTTTAACATGCAAGTATTCAATGTAGTACTTTCAATTAAGTTTCTCATCATGATTATGCATGCTCATTACATGATCTCATCACTGATTGCAAGACTTTTTTAACAAGTATGATGCAAATCATTGCAGCTTCTCTTGTTTCATGATGAAATCAAATTATATTACAACTATGAAGTCTTTGCAGTTTTGCAGTCAGAACATTAAGAAGTTATAATTCATAATGCTTTGCTCTTTAAACTTGCAAGATCAATTAGCATGCTTATGTGCATTGCTTTAATAGTGATTATCACTATGTTGATGTTGATGATCAGAGATTAATCAAGTTTTTCGCTTAAGTTTCAATATGCAAAGTTGCAAGACAAGCAGTACGTTTTGCATCTTCAAATTCTTTAACTGCTTGCGTACTTTGCTTATCAATTATCAAGAAATATGATCTGTTTATTCATTAAATTCTTGCAACTTGAACTTCTCATCTGCTTGTTCAAATGCGTGATTCTCAAACCTGTTTTGATGAAATGATGAATTCTCAATGTGAAAAAAGTTATCACTTCTTTTGATCATGCAACTTCTGATGAGTCACTGTGTATTCAACATCTTTTATCTGAGCAGCTTTGTGTAAATGAAGCAATTAAAACTGTGAGATGACGAAATTTCTTTATGTGAAACTGCGTAGTAGAAGATGATAAAACTAATTGCTAAAAAACGAAAGTAAAAGCTTGCAGAGTTTTCATCTTCTGTCAAGTCATTATCTTTATTCACTTATTAATTTCTTCAATCTAATCTCGTAAGCTAGTCTTGCAAATATGCATTGTTCATAGTTGATGAAATGCATTCTCACAAAGAGTTTCTTAATAATTAACTTTATCATAATATATATTTATTTTATATTTGCTTAGAATATCACATTATCATATCACTTTCATAAATTTAATTTATTCATTTAATAATTTTAATAATTTTAAACTTTTTTTAAAAGTGATGATTCAACATTCAGGCATGATAATAGTAATACAATCATAACAAAGTTGCAATGATGATATTTCAATATTGTAAAACATCATATCAAAGAATAAATGTTATATAATAATAATAATAATTCATACACTCTTATGACATCGATTAGATTAACTCATGAGAAAAATCTATGCTATGTGTGTTGAGTGAACAAAACTCTCTGAGATATAAAATCGCTCGCTGTTTATACGACTGCTACATGCAGTCGAGACGATAAAACTGAGACTTTGTATCAAATTTGTTCATGATGATTGCACGTTAAAGAATGAGTGTTCTTGTCATTTTAAACTGCTTCAGCAGCTTTGTTTTCATCATCATTCTCGTTGTTGTCTTGAGACTCTTCGTGATTGAGATGATGATTCAATAGTTCGTGAAGTCGACGTCTTATAGCATATTCGATCGAAGATGCGTTCAATTCAAACAGTTCATCAGAATATGCTTGACTGTCTGATGACTTCATTCGCAGTCACATTGAAAGCTATTCGCGCTCGATACGTTTCTCAAGTGCAGATAAGCATTCAGCTCTATGCGTTTGATTCTAATGTGAATTGCAAGAATGCTTTCAATCTTCTGAAGATCATCACGCATTCTTACTGACTTCTTGAATAGATGAGATCTTTGAGCGAAAGATGTGTTAATGTCTGCGATGCGTTTCTTGTAGTTTTCTCATTGAAGATTTCATTAACTTTTATGAAACTATGCAATTGCACGTTCACTGATTTGAATTGATGTTAAGAGATCAAGTTGTCTGCGTCTAAACTGTATCTTTGCTTTCTCGTGAATTGAAACGTTCAGAAACCTCATTTTTTTGAAGATTGAAAAGCGAAAGATGAGTCTATTAATTTCTATCAGATGAGCACGTATGATCTTGCATGCTCATCGAGTCTTCTGTGTTCTGTTGTTGACTTGACTGCGTAGTGTGACTTGATTCTGTAGCTTGTTCAGATGAACATGTAGCGAGAATGTATATGTTTCGACTTTCAGCGTTTTGATGTTCACTTTCTTGAAGACGTCAATCACATGACGCAGCGTTTGATTCTAAAGAGTTTTTAGCCTTCGTTTCATACTCGACAATTCTTCTTCTTTATTGCGTTGATGTCATATCAATGCTTCGAATGTCATTTCTGATCTTATCATTGCTGAGTATATTTGTCTTGCTTTTGCGAATGTAGCTTCTCAGATGAAGATCTCAAGTCGACTAAGCATCAGCATCTTGATGACGTGATCTGCTTCTATTTGATGAAGATGCAAATCTCATCATAGTTTCGTGTTCAGTTGAACTCTGAGAATTCATATGTTCAATTTCGACTTTATTATTGAGTTTTCTATGCGTAGACTGACTGTCATGTCGAATCTTTTTGACTTGCAAGTAAAGTGTGTGAGTTCATATTTCTCTGAAGCGAACGTAGCATCATGAGTTTGAACTCATTTTGCACAGATGTCATGTGCTTGACTCAGCGTTTTACAGATTGATTCTGTGATTTTGTCATAGATCAGAATATTGATGTCATTTATGAAGTCAAGCACTTTGATTTTGATTTCTAAAGCTTCGCATTTTTTGATTAAGCTTGCGTTAAAGAATAGAAAGAGAATCGATGATATGAGAGATTCTTGCAATATGTCAGCGTTTACTTGTTGCATTGCGCTGATTTGTTCATTGAACGTCAGCAATGACTCTCTGTCTTTCAGAAAGCTGCAAGTTCATTTGATTATGTAGTTTGATGTTCTTCTCATTCTCAGAGTGTGCAGAAGTCTGATGTGCGAGACATGATCAAACATCTCAGTGATGTCTAGACTAAGCATGAAGATCACGTATCTGATTTCACAGTCTCATACTGCGTGTACTTGATCTACTAGTAGATCTAACGCTGAGATCATGAATCACTTGTGTCTCACTCTCATTTGAGTGTTCGAAAGCATGTGATGAGTCTCAGCAATGTCATTTAATCTTTTGATCATAATTGATTTCAGTGTTTTATTCATGATGTCTAGCAGAGCAATGAATCGATACATCTTCAAATCAATGTAATCGCTCTTCTTTGATTTGTATAGTACTATTGTCTGAGCTTTTTTGAACTGCTTCGAGTGATATTTGTGAGTTACACATGCGTTGAACAGATTGATTAGTATCAAAGTCAGTTCTGTTAGACTCACTTGAAGCACTTTATTTGAAATTTCAAATGCGTCTGATGCTTTGTTGACTTTTACTCGTTGAATCGTCTGTCTCATCTCGTCTTGCGATAAAGCTGAATTGAATGACACTGTCAGCAATATAAATGATCTTGAAATGTTGCTGATGTCTGTCTGAGATGATGATGAAAAGAACTTCTTTTATAGAATTTCTGTTTTTTCTTCGAATGAATCTGCTATGTGATCAAAATCGTCGTTCTTTAATGACGAAAAGTGCGAAAGTTTCTTGAGTAACTGACTTTCGATTCTGACTTATTTTGCGAAGCATCAAATCGATTTCAATTCATTGCTCAGCTTATGCATCTGTGATCTAAAATGTGAACGTTTTGCTTCTTTAATGATCTTGTTTTTGTGATCGTTGTATTTCAGATAGTCGTTTCATGTCTCTAAAGTACTCTGCGTTTTTCATACAATTTGTAGTCATCGCGATTTCATCACGACTTTTAAGCAAATCTGATTTCAGAAGTCTTGTGCTTGATTCGATGACTTTGTTCAAGAAGTAGACTTCTCGATGACTTCTTGTAACACATGAGTGAGCTCAGCTACTCTGTCATCTATCGCTGTCTTGTCATCGAGAGAACAATTGACGAAAAGATGTATTCTTAGATGAGTGTTTAGTGCTTCTGTGTTCATTTTCTTTCATAATCGATGAGTTGTGAACTGCATGAAGAATGTGCGTAGACACAGCTTCGTGACAATCGAAAGATGATCAGATTCTTGATGCAGATTAGTTCTCATCTTGCATTTGTGTATCATGAACTGTATTTTCTCGCTGTCAAACGCTAAATCTATTGTTGTGAGCTGATTGTGAGTCTCTTTAGTAATTGTGCCTGATTCAAGCAATAGCTTTAATCTTGCGTTTGTAATGATGTCTAGTAGAGCATCAGTCGCTGTGTGATGAGTAAAGCATCTTCTGCCTTCTCAGTGTGAGTGATGCAGATTGAAATCTTCTACAATTAGCTGTTTGCAGTCATCTTTGATTAGTTTGTTCAGACGAGAAATAGTAGATGATTCTTCTGTGAAGATGATAGACAGCGAGCACGAATTGTAGATGTTTATGAGTCATAGTGTCTGTATCTCGTCTTTCGAGTTGCTAGTTTGTAGCTTGATTAAGCAGATGTTCAATTCAATGATTTTCATTGTTCATTGATCGAGTTTTAGACGCTTGTTGACATAAATGCATGTTCTTGCTTAAGATGATGAGTCTTTCACTAGATGAAAGAAGTTGTGAGTCGAGCTAAATATTTGTGAAACGTTAATGTTGCAATCTTGTTTCTGAATGACTATTATGTCAAATTTACGAACTTCTCTGTCTATCAGAAATGATTTCTGAATTTTTAATGACTTTCTGATGTTGTACTGTAGAATTCGCAGAAAGGTTTGATTCGTCATAAAGATATCTGTAGCTGCTGTTGACTCTGCGCAGAGACAGCTTTTTGTATGCTTTTAGTCATTGAGAATCTTTCACATTTTCTGATTTGACGTTTCTGTATCTGTTCAAACGTCATGTCTTCTGAGTCGCTAATCACGCATGAAGAGCAATCAACTCGTCTCTTCTTGACTCTCATCACTTATCATGTTGACTCGTTGACGTCTCGACTGCTTGTCATCGTTGAGACATTCATTGAACTCAAGAAGTTTCGAGAGAAAGAAGAGAATGAGCGATTGTCTTTTGACACTTCAAGATATCTGATTGATCTGTTTCAAAAGATTTCTTCTGATTGCTTTATCTGTAGTTTTCACTTGAGACATGAGCATCTTCAGAGTTCGTGACTATCGTTGCAGTTCGCGCATCGTCTTCTATTCATCGACACAGCGCATTCTTCGATGTGATGTTTGTCTGTGCATTTGAAGCAGCACTCTTTGTTTTTGCAGAATCTAGCTATATGATCAAAATCGAAGCATCTATAGCATTGTGTGATACGACAGTTCTTTTCAAACAACTTGCATGAGCATTCTTGATATGAGTTCAGCATGTCTACGTCTAGCAGTTGATTCGTCATCGTTTCGATCGCGATCTCTACAATGAGCGATGAGTGAGTCTTCTCACTCTCAACTATCTTCTTGAGTCAAGCTATTCTTAGCATCTCTAGATCTTCAATAAATGTTATATAATAAAATTAGAAAGTGAAGAAGCAAAAAAATGAATTTTCTCTTGATATTAATGAACAGTTAATTCAAGTAATACTTTAATGCAATGAATTGCAAAATAAATAAAAGTTAATAATTATTTAATCAAAGATTGAAACTTTGCAAATTGTTGAAACAACAAAGAAAATGTTGAAATCATGTTTAAATATTCAATTTAATCATGCTGTAAGTGAAATGTTTGATTTAATAAAGATAGCTATAACTAAGATTTTAAGAATACAGAAGAAAGAAGATACAAAAAATAAGAAAAACATGCTTTATATAATAGTTACTCATATTTAATGCTAATCTTAAAGAAAACATGTTGAAACATAAGAAAGATGTTGATTCAAAAAATGTTTGCAACATAAAGAAATATGTTTGTTATAAACATCTGTTAACTACTCATAACACAAAGAAGTGTGTTTATTTAAAAGACAATAAAAGCTGATTAAAAGATGTTAAAGAAGAAAAAAGATGCTGAATCATATTTGAGTCAAATCTGAGTCAGATTTAAGTCAGATCTCAATTAAATCTTGACTAGTTTTAATTAATATACAATTAACTCACTAGCATTAATTATATAATGATTAAAATTAAATCTTTTGATCTTATTCAATTTTGACACATTCATAACATTATTTCTTTCTCTGAAAATTCATGTTTGCATGAATGTTGTTTTATTTTACTTATTTGATTAATCATAATTTTACAAATTCAAGTCTGCAAAATTCTGATTGATTAATTGATAAAGTGTTAACTCAAATTAACGTTAACGTGATTTGTTTGAATAAAGCTTATGAAATTTGATCAAAACATCTTCAAAGTCATTGAATTTCTCTTTATCAACATAGTATCATTTGTTGTTTTGATTTAATTCTGTTCATTTAATCTTATACTATATTCAATCTTGATAGCATCTGAAGTTCAAAATGTCATTTATCTTTTAATGTTCATTATCTTTAATAGTGAGAAATTTGAAAGATTCTGAATGTTGTTCTAATAAAAGATCATCAAAATAAGAACATAATAACTTTGAACTGAACATTAAATGCAGCTGCTTTATGCTTATCAATAAATGAAGATAATAAAAGATTTCAACTTTGACAGTAATTTAATAAAGTTTTAACTGTGTATCTTTTAAATCTTTGCATGATCTTGTTGTTTTGATGTTTCTGAAAAATAATTAAACTCAGTCATTTACTTCATAAATGACATCTCATTTATGTTTATTGATCTGAGCTTCAATGATCTGCTTCAACTTTTTCAATTGTTGATGATTGAAAATAAGAAATTCTTTCATTTAAATGATAATATTATTGACTTTTCTAGCTTCAAAATGTTCATGAATTGTTTTATAGTCAATCATGTCTGAATTGAAACTCATTTGTAAGTGAAAATTCTTATTGAAGTAGAATGAAATCATTGAGATGATCAAAAAAAATATTGAATTTCTCACTGAATTTCATCATTAAAAGTCATTTTGCTTAGTCATTCTGCATATAATTACAGTAAATTCTTAGTTTGCATTTCACATCTTGATTGACTCACTTCAATTAATCATCAATTTCAGAATGATAAATTATAAATAAATTAACTGTGATTTTTAATCACTTGTAAAAACTTTGTCACATTGTTAATATAAAGATCAGCGATGAAACTCATCTGTATGCGATGCTGACTATGAATCTACTGTCTAGCTACAATAGAATCTAAAGATTATCAAAAGTTTGAACGACATCAAGATGCTGCGTGATGATGAAGCGCTGTGCGTTGATCGCGTGCAAAGTTTTCGCGATCGCGCAGACTTTGATAATCTCAATGCGCATGCTACAAAAAAGCAATCTGCACGCAGATGAGAAAGTCAAATAGAATGCAGAACTACGAGAAAAATCGCTTATGAAAATCATTCAATTCAGCATCTCATCATCGTGATGATGAGAACTGAGACAAAACATTCTCGCGTTTGATCTGTTGAGAATGATTAGCAGAAAGAACTTGAATCACGAACATTCTTTAAATTTACGTGCTAACTATGTATAGATCTTGTTAAGACTGCGTGTCTGTTACTATGATACAGACAACTTATGAGTCTCGTTAAGTTTGACACAAGCAAACTCAAGAGTCTCATTAATATCGTTTAATAAACATTCAGATACAGACATTTTATACATAGATGATATGCTGACGAGAAGACTTCATTAAGAAAAGAGAAACACAAGCGAGTTAATAAAGAATGATCAAACTATGCTGTTTGATTAAAAGTGTAGCATATGAACATCTCGATAAGACACAATCAATCTGCACAAGAAAAATCTTTACAAATAACATGAAACAAATGAGTTACATGCTTTACAAGTGAAGCGAGTGTTTGCAAGATGTGATATACAATGACGACAACTGTTGATCTTGAAAATCTCACTTCTTCACTGAGTTCTGACTCTTGAATGTCTACATGATAAAGTCAATCTCTAGTTGAAGACATCATCTGTATAGTTTGAAAGAACAGTAGCGTGTGTTGATGTGATTAAAGAAGAAATCGACTGCAATATATATGCGTATCGCAGATGAAACATCTGCAACTCATGCTTAAGAAGTAAACTGTTGAAATCTGAGTAATGAAAGATCTCATTTCTCCTGAACTGTAAATCTGTCATGAGAAAACTCTCTGAGTAACTTCTTAAGTTTAAGAAAGAAATCAGCATAGAGATTGTGCTTTATGTATGTTGCATGCAATGTATACAACATATTTTCGATAGATTGAAAACATGCAGTTGAATCGCTGATGAATCAGCTTAACAGATAGTAGAGATCAAGAAGAGATGAGTCAATCTTTTCTCTTGCGTGATTAGTGACTCAGACGAGACAACATCTGAGCAGATTTAGAAACGTTCAATCAGAAAGTAAGAAAAATCATCGATGATTGAAAGTATACAAAGAGTTTTCTCATTGCAGAGTCAACAACAGCTATGAATAACTTTATGATAAAACAGTCTTTTCTACGAATTCTACAGTACAACATCAGAAAATCATTAAGAATTCAAGAATCATTTCTAATTGACAAAGAAGTTCATAAATTCAACATAGTAGTTATACAGAAGCAAGATCGTAACAACAATGACTCACAATCATTTAGCTCAGCACACAACTTCTTTCATTTAGTGAAAAACTCGTCATCTCAATTAAGAACATGCATATATGTTAACAAACATTTAAGACTCAATCAATGAATAGTAGAAACAGCTGAGTCAGACATTTGCTCAATCAGAATATTAACTCGCAACGCAGATGACAAAACGCAGATGCTAAAACTTCTAAACGTTTACAATTCATGCTCACTGTCTACTACGTTCATAAAGAAATCTTCAATCATTTCTCATTTGAACGAACTACTCAAGAATGATTGCAAACAACTGATTGTAGAAGATTTCAATCTACATCATTCTTACTGAGAGAGATGAAAATGCTTCACTCGTCATACAACAACTGATACTCTGCTAAACATCATTATAAATGCAAGACTGAAATTATTGCTGAAATCAAACATTATTACTCGCGAAGCTCACAATTAATTTACGACGATTGATTTAGTCTTTAGCAGCGAAAAAATACAGTTTATGACACTTAAGTGCAAGATACGAATTAATCTGCATCAGAAGTTGAATCATCTTTTAATTATTACAAAGTTATGTTTACAAACAATCTCAGTGCAACTTGACTTGATGATTCTGAAAAAAAATGAATACAGAAGCATTGAGTACTTATCTGCAAATACATCTATTTTTGAAACACTCTTTAGACAACAAGACTATAATGAATGACAGAGTTTGCAAGATTATCAGAGTGCTACAGAAGATCATCGAGAAATGTACTCTTTAAGCAAAGTCATCAAATTAAGCAAGAGACTTTTGAAATCAAAGCTGCTTTGAAGTAGTAATGAAATCAAGATGACTGCAAATCATATGAAAAATGCAAGATACATTAGAAGCGTGAAATGAATATTTGAAGCACAATGATCATAAAAACAAGATCATTTGACAAATGAAATGTGCACACTTCAGATCACAAAGACGAGAGTTGAGCGAAGCATTCAAATTGATATGACGCTTTGCAAAATGAGCTAGAATTGAAAGTCAGTTATCTAAAAAGCTTTCTCAGTTTTCATCACTGAAGTGAAGCGACTTCAATCATATGACAACGATGTTCGAGAAAAAAATCGAGATACTGCGAGAAAAGTTCTTTCTCTCATCTTCTCAAGCGAATGTCAACAACATCGCAAAGTCATTCATATCTCTGACAGTCTCATTCAATTCACGCATCACAGAAGATGAAGTGAAGCAGACAATCAAATGAGTAAAAGCAGACAAAGCATCAGATGCTTCAAATATTTCAAACAGAGTGCTTCAAGCGAGTCTTGCAAAACTGATCTCAGTACTGACGAGTTTATTCAATGCATGCATAATACACAGATATCATTCGAAGCAGTTCAAAAAGACTCAAACAATAGTACTACATAAATTGAAGAAAAGCGACTATATCAATTTAAAGACGTATCGACTCATTGCTTTGCTCAATATCATGAGCAAAGCACTGAAGTCAATCATGATCAAAAGACTGAGTGACATAGTCGAGACTCATTGCATGCTATCAAATGCTCAAATGAAAGTGAGATGTAAATGATTCATGATCTTGACGTTAAATCTACTAATAAATCAAGTTCACACAGTGTGAAGCTGTGAAATCAAATGTGTGATCTTCATGCTAAGCTTAAACGTTGTCGAAGCATTCAATCAAGTCTCACACGTCAGACTTCTGCATACGCTGAAAATGAAAAAAACATCAAGCTACAAAATTGAATGAACACGCAACTTTCTAAAGAATTGAGAAACATCATTAATATTCAATGAATAAATGAGTAATATACGCGAGATAAATGCAGACATATTGCAAAGATTTTTCATTTCATCGATTCTCTTTCTATTCTACAACGTAAGTTTAATTGAAAAATACGAAGCATTGAAAATTAAAATTGAAGTGCTTGACTTCATAAATGATATTAACATTCTAGCTTATGACAGATTCATTGAAGAAATCTGCAGAACATTGAGTAAAGCACATGACGTCTGCGCGAAATGAGCTCGCACTCATGACGTAACGTTTGCATCAGAAAAGTACAAGCTCATACATTTCACTAGAAAATCGAAGAAATTCAACATGATGACTAGCATATAAATAGAAAACTCAGTTATTAAATTGAAATCAGACGTACAAGTTCTAAAGATGCAACTGAACATGAAACTGCAATGAGACGTGCATCTTCAACAAATAAAGATTAATCACGTCACAAGAATGCTGATACTTAGTCATTTTGAAATCTTCACATGAGAAGCTATCTTCACAAAAGCGAGACAAGTATACTCAGCAGTAGTGAGATCAGAAATTGCATTTGAAGTGTCAGTCTGACATCAGCGTGACAAGAAAGATGAACTGTCAAGCAAAGAATGCAAACTAGAAACACTTCAGAATCAGACTCTGCATCATGTAACAGAAGCATTCAAAAGAGTAAGCATCGAAACTTTAAAGACAGAAACATACACAAGCTCGCTACATGTTCATTTGAACATGCTACAGAACAAGATCACGCTACACAGTGAAGTCAATGATCGAACGTAAGAGATCAGACAAGCATATGAACTAATACATGCTCATTTGACGAAAGTTAATCGCGTCATTTCTTGCTTACTCGTCATTAAGAAAATAGTACTTCTGAATGTCTTCATTTAAAAAGATGCAAAGATACAGTCAAGATGCAGATGATGCACTTTCTTCTTTACAATGATTTCAACAAGTGATAGCATTACAATAGCGCAGTATCACAAAGATCAATGAAATCAACGATGAGAAAAATACAGAGAATGCATCGCAGATATCAACGTAATCTCACATTCGCAGTTTGTAAAGTGAACTAAATTTTCGAGTTTAGCAAAAGAAACATTTATCATTTAAAGCTGAATAAAATTGAGATTTAAGCTGAGCTCATCTGATTGAGTTTTGCTTTCGTCGATAAAATCTGCGTTCGTTCATATGCTCTGAACTGCATCTCGATATAATCTGCGTTTATTTATATGCGTTGAAATGAATCTCGCTTTCGTCACTTATGTCACATATGTCGATTCTTCTATCTATGTATATTATATATATCTACAAAGACTTATTTATAGACAGATTATAGTATGAAGCGTCGCTACAATAAATGTCATTGTTGTACTCACTCTAGATTTTCAACAATAATTCATTCTTTCATTCTTCGACATTATATCAACAACAACTCAAATTCTTCTTCTATTGATTTCATCATTTTCATCGCTACTTTTGACTTCTTGCAGCCTTCACAAAGCTCAAATTATTCGCTATGAATGCATCATAATAACTGTTTAGACTTGATGTATTAGCATTCTTTGTAATATCTTGAATCAATTTCATATTATCTGATTTGATCTAAGTTATTACATTTTCGATGATCTTGTTCTCAGTCATAGTGTGCAAGATTTCAAGTAATCATATATTTGTTGTCTGCAGCAGATTCAATAACTTATTTAGCTGTTTCGCGATTTCATTGTTATTTTCAAAATCATGAATCTGAGATCAGTCAACTATATCGATGTAAGCGAAATTAATTATTTGCGAACGTGTCGTGAATGTCATCTGTTTGACTTATGTTTTTGCTTGATGTGCAAGTAGATGATCTCATTCATCTGAGAACTGAGCTTTGCAGTAATCTGACACAGCTGCTAGAAAGATTCTGTAAACTGACATTTCATGATCTTCAATCTCAAGTTAGATTAAATGCATGTGCTTAACTGATTTCAAAGCAGATACGCTGCTACTTTTTGAACACATTGACAAAATGTCAAAGATTGACTCGATTGATTAAACTGTCATCGTACTTGAATCACAAAGACACATTGAACGTAATCTTTGAAATTGAGAATCTTTGTTGACTTGCAAGATCGAAGATCAAGAAACACTCAGTATATATGAAGAGATTGTGAGCATCGCATTTTGCAGTGAAGAAAATGAGTCGTGTGCTCTATATGAAAAGCAGATAGAAAGATCTCGCTCTCATGATCGTATAATGTCATTGTCTTGCAAATTTTCTCTTTTCATTCGACGCAATCGCTGTTAAGAATTTGATATTGCAATTTGCAAGTTCTTGAACAAATGCAGTGTATTCAGTGACAGAAAGTTTCTCTCATGTTCATGAGTTGATGATGTTGAGCATGATGTCAAAGTTCATTGATCAGCATGACATGAACATTCAAGATCTTTAATTGTATCAAGTATTTATCTGCTATCTTTGAAGAGACAAGAATACTCAGACTTTCTACAATTCATGACAAAAGTAGCTTCAAGATCTTGCAAAAGATGATCTTTTTTGCAGATAAATACTTTGCAACTTTGTTAGAATGTGATAATTCTGATTTGCATATCTCATCTCATACGAGAAATATAAAGAAAACATTCTCACAAGATTTAGACATGTGCAATCATGAAGATATTGAGAGACGCGATCAGAATAATCTCATTGAGTCAATTCATCACATTAGTGAACTTGATGCATGATTGATGACGAAGCACAAAATCGATCGATAAGACTTTCTGTTGACGATGAGCAGAGCAAGACAGCTACTCAGATACAAGTGATAATGTCTTGTATATCTCGATGAGCTGTATATAATCATGATTCTAGCTATATATATAATAATAAACAAAGAAAGCATTTCATCTTCTGACGTGCAACTTTGATGATTGAGTTTAAGTCATAGCTTCAAATGAAATGAGATTTGAGAATCAATCTGTCGTTTTCGCGAGTTTGACTGATGTATGATTCATTGAACTGCAAGATAAATTAATTAAACTGCAAGACAGATTAATTAAACTGCGAGACAGATTCATTGAACTGATGATGTTTGCTTTGATGTCATGAAACATGTAGTCTTTGAAATGTATGAAAGTTATCGAGTTTAGCATTCTCGATCGTATCTAATATCTTAATGACAATCGCTTGAAGATCATAAAACTTGATTATTGTGATCACGACGATGCAAAGTGCATCTGTGTCTCATTCAATCAAGCAACTGCATCGTCGATCTTGTTGATAATCAGCTGCGATAATTGTAACTAGTACGCTCTTCAAGTCAGAATCTTCGCAAATGACTTTCATAAGTCTAGATTTTGTAGATTATAGCTTCTGCATTCATGATGATGAGCTTTTAGTGAGTTGTCATCACAGAATGTGAATTATCTGTGTCAATGCAAATTCGCAAATAAGCGAGCTGACAATCAAGTTTCAAACATTAGAAGTCAAGTCAACATTTGAGTCAAAGAATAATATAAATGAAGTATCATGCATTCTTTGCATGCATCAACAACGTTTCTTCTTTTCTTTGAGAAAACATTCTTACATTCTTGTACTTCAGATCTTCATTGATTGCGTTCACGTTTGCATCATTTGCAGTGTGTGAACGTCTGACAAGTATAAAAAGACTTTTCGAGTGTCAATCTTCATGTAGATGATTCAAACTTTGACGCTCATGATTTTTAAGAAGAATGCACTTTTCTTACTTGTAGTCTTTCGTCTATCTTTTTTCATGATTGATAGTAGTGATGTGATAGAAGCGAGATGAATGTTGCTCGCTCATTCAGAGCATCGTGATTTCAAGTTGTGAGATTGCTAACGTTTGATAAACACTCTCATTACATCGATGAGTGAATTTTTCTATACTTTGCTGCGTTTCATAAATGCAGAATGATCGTAGCTGAAATCAATACTGATGAACATTGTTATCAATTTATGAAATGATATTGCATCTGCTTCTTTGAATCTTTGTTAATCTGCACACATTCAGACACAATGTTGATTAAATAGTCATGATTTCTTTAATGAGTTATTCGATTGAATCTATTCAAAAGATCAAAAATGAGAATCTATGATTATGCTCAAGCAGTGTTACATGTATCGTTGAAGATTTGTTGCATCATTAAAGCAATGTCTGCAACATCATCAAGAATCACAGAGCTTAGTGTTGATTCTATAAATTTTCTTATGATCTCAATAAGTTTTGATGAATATATCAATAAATGTCAAAGAAGAAAGAGTGAGTACAACTATTTATAATACAGACTGATAGACTAGTAACACATTGCACGTTCTTGATGCATATGTATGAGACTGTGTGATCTAGACGCAGTTGTCATCTTTCATCTTGTTATTGACTTTGATGTCGTTCGCTTCATCATCATCATCATCTTCGACATCTTTGATTACATCATCATCTTCAAAGATTTTGAGCTTCAATGTTAACTTCATTATATACATTCAACGATTCTGTCTATTGTATATCAGCATCTCGATTCTTGAATCTACGCAACGTAAGTCATAAGTGATAATCTTTTCATATTGTTTAAGATGATTGACTTTCTTCTTGATCTGTGCTTGATCTCTCTTCATTTATTCTGAGTCAATCTGAACTAGTCTCTTGATCTTATGTAGATTGTAATCAATATCGATTAATTTGATAGTATCAATGATAAAGCATGATGACTTTTCATTTAAATACTTCTGCAGTTTTTTTGAATCTTCTTGAAACAATCAAACTATGTTCATTACTTTAGATTTGATCAATTTTGAAGTTATTAAAGTCACAGAGACTTTAAGCACAAATTGAAAGTATTACATAATTAGACGTTAGCAATCATGTTGAACATGTTTTCTTTCACTATGCATGTGATAACTTTCAAGAACGACATTAACAGAAAGTAAAGACTTTGTCACTTATTCAATAAAGAATAAGTGTATTCATAGAACTCATGATACAGAATACAGTCTTCTTATTCTTGTCTCAGACATCATTGATGAGCATGTTGATTGCTTTGATCTTGCTACAGTTCACTTCGAAGATAATGTTAAGAATGTGCTTCTCATAAAAAGATTCAACTTACTTCAAGTTGTAGAGATGATCTGTTTCAAAGCAAACATATCTCTTATCTCAGTCTTCTACTTCAAAGAACATAAGTAACTGTGTTTTTGAAAGTTGTTCAAGACGCAAGAATATGCTAAGTACTTTGAGTCAATGAACTTTCATCATTCAGTTGTTGACGTTAAGTTGAAGCTCAATTTCAATGCAATAATTGTTGATTCAATCTTGCTTTTTCTTATTCATCTTCTTTCAAAGTTGATCAATGATTGTCATCATTGAGAAATTGACAAGTTTGTTAAATCTTGATGAAAGACTACAATTGATATCTTGATGCTCATTCAATTTCACATCTGTAAGAAAAGAGTTGAAAAACATCGATTGATTGACATCACGTTGTAATCATAATGTGTCGCACACAGTCTTTAGCTGTTTAATGTACTTCTGAATGATTTGAGAATTTATCTCTTGAATCTTGAAGATTTTTGTATGTATTTTGTTCATGTCTTTCAAATTTTGATATGTACAGTATTTCAAATTGACTCGATGAGCTTTTTTTTCTTTTCATACTCATTTATGTTAATTCACTATCAAATTTATCATCAGCATGTTCACTCATATCATCATTTGAAAGAGAGATCATTCAAAGAGTGTATCTGTAACAAATCACTTACAAGATTTTTTATTCATGATCTTAAATAAATTGATGATTTTGAATGTTTGAATCATCTCTCTATGCATCTCATTCACGATCAATCAATCTCATCTCATATCTCAGAGCTTTTATATCAACTGTGATTATCTTACTTTAAAACTTGCTTTTTGAGAATGATGTAAACTTTTCATCAATTCTGCAACGTGAGTCTTGTACATGTTTATTGTGATCACATATATGAAACTAGAATTAGCTTGTTCTTCTTCTGATAGAAAATATATATCTGTTTGTTTCAATTTGATGATCAGCGCATTCATCTTGACATCACAATATGCATGATGAATTTGTCAATGTAATAAATCATTGTTCTTGTCGAAATGAATTTGAATCTTCTTTAGTCAGTTGATGATCAAGACTGACGAAATGATAATTAAATTGACAAATTTCGACGATATGAAATGTGCAGATGAACTTGCGTTCACACATGAACACTCAATTCTCAATCTGTTATCAGAAGAGCACTTTGCATCTCTAGACTGAGAAGTATCGAGAGTGTTTTCTTTTAGATGTTCATTGAACTTCTTCTCATGATGAGCATTGTTGATCTCGTCATGTGCTATGTGCAATAAACGATTCAGACAAATCAATTCAAGCATCTTTATTGTCTTATCAATAAATTAACATGCTTCATTCTTAATTTTGCTGACATTCATGTTTATCTTTTCAAGATTCATATCATCGACATTATATTCTTTCTTCATGAACATTTTCATTTTAAACATCACAAAAATCTCAAAAGTCTGATATAAAAAGAGTGACGTGATCATTCTTTGCAAATGTATGCGTGACTGAGATTCAACATGATTAAAGTTATGTAAAAACAGTTGAACATAATTTCGTCATCTGTCTTCTTCATAAAGATGCTTTGTAACAGTCAATGATATCTTCGTCATGAGTTTGTTCAATCTTGTTAGTCAAGAAACAAGATTGACTTCGATATCTTAATCATTTTACATAATGCTTCTTCAAAGTCTTCTCACTATCTTTAACATCATTGAAATTTACATGTGATTGTACATGTTTTGACTTTTTCGCGATATCTTCTTTAAATAAAGTGTCGAAGATCATTATGTTCTGTTGAGATTTCATCTGCTGAGATGAAGATTGTACAGTTGCTTCATGTTGTTCAACTCAACTCGTTAAATTTCGATGTAAGTTGATGATATTGTTTTCATTCAATGAAGAATTATCATTCTTTGATTCAAAACTTGATACTGTTATTGAGTTATCAAAAGTTGAAACTGAGATGTGAGACTTATCTGAAACTGATGTCAACGTGTCATTCTTTTGAGTCTGCATCTTGTCATTCGACTTTCGTCACTTTGAATGCAATGATTCAGAACTTTCATCATTCTCTGTAAAAATCACTTGTCATTAGTCTGTTGTTCATACACATACTTCAATGACTTACTATAATGCAATGTTTGATCAGTTAATGTGATGCTTGTTGTATCTTTCTTTGAATGATTGAATCTTGATTGCTTTCAAGAAAAATATAAGAGCGTGTGAATCTTGTTCATGAGATCTTCACTCTTGTCAGTTCGCTGTGAATGTACACTCTTCACAAATCTATCAGATTTCGCTGAATTGTCTATTGAGTTAATGTTATTCTTTATTGTACTCAGAACAGCTGTGTCATTTGCATCGCTCTCTTTCATATTAATGACTGCTGACTGCTTCTGAACATGAGTAGACGCTGCATTGTCTGCTGAGTCAACATTATTCTTTATTGTACTCAGAACAGTTGTGTTATTTGCATCATTCTCTTTCATGTTAATGATTGTTGACTGCTTCTGAACATGAGTAGACGCTGCATTATCAGTCGAGTCAACGTTATTCTTCGTTGTAAACAGAACAGCTGTGTCATTCACAATGCTCTCTTTCATGTCAACGACTGCTGACTGCTTCTGAATATGAGTAGAATTTATTTGATTCTGCTCTATGAAATCTAAAGTTCTTGTCAGTCTTTATTGATATACATGATCTATTGAATTATCAATTGTTATTTCATAATTGATTGATAATGTGTTGATCTCATTTCTTCAAGTTGTCACTTTGTTAATCTTTTCACTTTCATTAACATTGATAAATCTTGTGTGCTCTTGATGAGAAGTTGAGATTGATGAAGTATTGTTTGTGAGTTCTGCACTGATCATTAGTTCGCTGTTTACATACATGTGTTTCTGATTTATTAGAATATGATATAACGCAAGTCACATTAAAGCGAGCAGCATGATTAGATTGATTTGAGACATTGCGTAAGACAGCTTGAAAAGTTCTTTCTGAATTTATTTTCAAGATCTCGTCATCTGTGATGTAAATGATAGTGTTCATCTCAATGTAGCTCATGTCATCTTTGAGAATATTAATTTACATCTGAAACGAAACATTATAAAATCAATCTCTATCATCATGTAAATCGTGATTAAGTACATTTTCAATTGAAGTCAAGCTCATTTTCGAGATCTCTTTCGAAGTGATCAGATTCAAGTGTGAACTCATCATTGCATGAAGTTCAACGTCTTCAAGTGTTCTGATGAATGACATGACTTCTTATGACTGCGAAAACTCAGATGCAAATAATGCTCGTTGAATCTTTACAATCTTACGTGTGATAATGAGTGATTGATCATTTGAAGATGATGTTGAACTAGTTTATGTATGAGTGAAAGATGTGTTAATCTTTTCGACATGTTTCTGTTTAAAGCGTCTCTTGTTGAAGAGCAATCATTGAACTATAGTGATTAAACTGCTGATAATATGATTTGCTCTCAAGTCATTGAACATAAGTGAATTGACGTTGTACAAAAATGATGTTAATTTCTTCTCAATGATAGTCAACTTCTTGTGAGATCTGATGTGCTTGAGTGTAGACGTGTGCTTTTCAAGTCATTGCTCAGCTTGATTTGTTAAATTCTTCAGCTGATATTTATTGATATCTAAAATTCTAAGAATCTCTGTCATGTTTTTGAAAGTTGAACACTCATCATCAAGTTGAGAATTCTGATATCTAATAGTGATATTCTTTTTGAGACATAAGCTAGTCATTATGATGAGTCAATAAAATCAGTTCGATAAAATAAATGATGATGATGAAATATGAATGCTGCTATTTAACTATGTAAGATGAGTTGACGTGATAAACTAAACGTGTACTCAACTGATGTTAAATATGCAAATTCAATCAATTGAGATTGAGTTCAATAAACATATCTCGATCTTGATGATGATGCTCATTGAAAGAGACACATGATTAGATCATGATCTTATGTGATTATGAGAACAACTTAAAAGACTCACATCAAGTATGATGAGCAGATGAATGAAAGATTAAGTTGTGTTAAGTACATGCAGCGAATGTGATATTGTAAAAGCTGAAACATAGTGAATTTACTTTAGCTTACGTTGAAGATCTGCACTTACATAATGCGCATAACAACTTAAAGAATAAGCTAGTTTATTGTTGATTGAAGTGTATTGTATCTGCAAGTTGTTATGTCTGTATTTCAATGTATATTATACAGTGATCAGTGTTTCAATCTTTTTAACAGATTTGAACTAGCAGCAGACAAAGAATTTAAACTTCGAAAAAGAATGTCATCTTCTGTGAAACATGTTTATCAATCAATGAATATTACTTCTTGATCAGATTTATTTTCTTGCAATGCTTGCTCTTTTGAGAGATTTGTTGCTTGATCTTCGCTTACATCTCAATGATGCTTTTGCTCTTCTGCAAGATTTACTGCAGAAGCTTTATTCATGTTCTAATGATGCTCTTGCTCTTCTGAAAGATTTGTTGCTTGATCTTCATTTACATTCTAATGATGCTCTTGCTCTTCTGAAAGATTTATTACTTAATCTTCGCTTACATTCTGATGATGCTCTTACTCTTCTGAGAAGTTTGTTGCTTGATCTTTGCTTACATTCTGATGATGCTCTTGCTCTTCTGCAAAGTTTGCTGCAGAAGCTTTGTTCACGTTCTGATGATGCTCTTGCTCTTCTGAGAAGTTTATTACTTGATCTTCGCTTGCATTCTGATGATGCTTTTGCTCTTTTGAAAGATTTGTTGCTTGATCTTCGCTCGCGTATCAAGCTTCGTTTTCGTTTCATTGTGATTCTTGCTCTTAAAATTAACGCTCTGTTTTCATGAAATCGATGAATTCTTGTTGACTAAAGTATTTCTCATAAATTTTGTTGATCGAGAACAGATTTTGAACATGTCGTATCATGTGTAGATTACGAATGTAATCATGCTGAAGTTCATCATAGTTACATAACATAACAAATGAGTCGCAAGCATGATTACAAACAGTCAGAAGACAATTGAGTTGAGACATGAAGTCAAGTTTTCTGATTCTCATCATACATAAAATGATGACAGAAGCTTTTTTGTCTTGAAAAGAATTAATCATGTATGCTTCAACATTTTGAACTTTCGAGTTTAAAACTAAACTTCTCTTCAGTAGCTGAACTTGTGCAGTATATCTCATGAGAATGACAATGTTCTTGATAAATATCTTGACTTCAGCGTAGATCTTGACTAGCTTAATTGCTACAATGATTTCAATCTCATTCTGCTTGAACTGAGATGCATCGATTTTTATGTCAATCTCATTGATGTTGAGAAATGTTAACAATCGTTCTATTTTGCAAAAGCTCTTCAATACAATGATTGTGATAGTCATATTGAGTTAAAGTGAAAAGTTGACTGAGAATTGCATCTGAGCTTTGTATCAGACAGTGAATACAATGTCATCTATGATGAGAATTGCGTGATACTGTTCAATGAGAAGCATATAAGAGTATTCGAGCATAATCAAATGTTCAAATAAACTTCTGTTTATGTAATGCATGAAGCAATTGTTCTTGATGTCTTCTTTCATCGATCGAAGTTACTCATCATCATTGAACATATGCATTGAATCGTTGCTGTGAGTCATAGTAATAAAGATCTTTGCGTTCTCAACTCTTACAACTTTCTGAATGACAGTATGATCTTCTTTGAATCTTTTTAGCATAGTAGTGTTGAAGTTGATCAGCGTGCAGACAACAACGCTCACGTCATGCTCAAGAATATTCACACTTAGCTCAATTTTAATGCGCTGAAAGAATTCTTGATCTTTCATGTTAACAGTTTTTTTCATCTCGATTCTTTGAAAGTACGAGCAGAACGTCTTAATAACAGCATCACGCTCAGTCTCATTATTCATTCTATTGAGCTTGACATTGATAATTCTCTGAAGCATATGATGTTTAAATTCATGATCTCGCTTCAAGAATTGACGAGTGACATGAAAGTTAAGATCTTCGTAATTCACATCAAGTGAATTATCGTCGCTCTTGAAATTTTTGTAAGTCACATCAACTTCTTCATTATTGATTTGTACAATTGAAGAATCTTGTGTCTCATGCTGCTTGTCACTCTGTTCACTCTGTTGACTCTGAGATTGCGTCTTATTCATCAAATGATCACTCAAACTTGTGACTTTTAGAAGCAGAGTGTCAAGACTGATCTGATGCAATTTGTATTGATAATCTCTAATGTCATGTAGAGTTTTCTTGCTCTGATCGATAATTTGATGTATCAGCTGATCATAAAAGACATCAGATAACTTGTGAAAGACATTTCATCATTGTTGAGCGAAATCATTGTTTACTGAGTGAGACGTGTAACTGTCTTGAGTGACTATCTGACGTTCAGTGAACTGCGAGTAAAAACGAACAATCTTCTTATCTGTCAGAATGATATCTTTGTTTTTCAGTCATTGAAGCTGTTCATTCAATTTGAGAATGAATGTATCAGCTGTATTGTTGAACGAGCTTAACACTTTGACTTTCTTGCTCAGTTTTAAAAGTAGCATTGTGATAACAACATTCATCAGTGTCTTCTCGATCTCAAAGAGTTTCTTGATAAGATCAAAATCATTGAAAAGATTCTGAAAATATTGCATGATTGACATTTGAAACTTATTCAGCTTGATATTTCACTCAGCAAGAGTAGTCGAGAAATTCAAGTTTTTAAAGAGAATTGATGTGAATTTGATACGAAGATTCTGACTCAGTATAATATCGCGAAAGCGATCGTTGTATTCATAATTTCTCTCATCAATATGAGCAGAATTGAGAATTCTGATTGTCGCTATTTTGATTCTGTCAAGCTTGTCAGACATGATTGAATGAATTAAGATCACGTTTGATGTGTCAAAAAAACAATACTGAAGTACTTGTTTATCATCATTTTGTCGCTTATGTTCATGAAGATTGAACGTCAACTTTAACTTGATCAAGCTTCAATCTATCTTGATGAGAAAGTGATGAAGAGTTACATTCACATCTGTCGTGTTGAAGAAAATAAACGACTTAACAAGAATGATAGCAGTTCATTTGTCATCATTGATCTGCACTTCAAAGTGATTCTTCGAGTCAAATTAATAGTTGAAGTGATCGAAAAGATGCAGCAAATCAACATACTTCTTGTCTGTTTTCGCGAATGTGATGAGTGCACGTAACTCGCAGAGCAATATCTGAGTCTTCGCAATCAGTGCTCGCTGTGTCTTCATCAACTGTAGTCTAGAGAAATCTTTGATAAGTCAGCACTTTTTGTCATCGTGATAAATGCATCGATATGACAGATAGATAGTTGAACGATTCTTCTTTGAAATCACTTGTTTTACTTGAATGATATGCTTGTGATTTTTAGACTGACTGAATCACATGTTGAATGCTGAAAAGTCTCACTTTATTCTGATGTTACTGTTGAATTTTCAATACTGATTCAGAAATGTATCTCGTTCAATCATCAAGATGAAGATCTTCAGCTTGACTGTGCAATCTTCTGACAAATTGAAAACTTCTTTGAGTGTGTTCTTTATATTCTGAAAAACTGATGAACTTTCATGATTCTCAAGCAGAATTAACTGAGTATGAGTTGAGATTGATCTGAAGATAAATTCAAGAAAAATCATTCATTCATCTCGATGCAGATTCTTAATCTTTGAATCATCAATGTTGTATGTGAAAAACATGAATTCAAAATAAGAAGTGTGCAACAGAGACATGTTTGAATAGTTCATAATGATAACGTCGCGAATGTCAGAATTTGAATGTAAGCGAAAGACTCAATTATGTAAGATGTCGTGAACAGAAAAACAGCTCTCAAATAATGATGATGTGACTTAATGTAATTTAATGTCGAAGCGAATGCTAAATGTTTAGTTCATTAAGATCTTCGTCACAATCTTGCAAGTAATGTAAAGATTTTCATTCAAAAAATTTAATGCATTAATTACTGATTTGACTACTTCATTGATTTCAAAAACAATCTTGACTCAAAAGATGACAGATCTGATGCTTTGATGTTTAGCTAAATCTGCTTTCTGCGTCATCTTCTCATTGTTTGAAATGAGAATAGTGCAATTGTCATTCTTAAGCTTCATTGCTTAAGATGTGTAATACATGACATCAGTCACTGCATTTTTATCTGTTGATGTTGCTTTGAACTTCTCTTTGAACATCATGATGAGATGTTTGTTGAAAAATGTAAAGTAATAATGTGAGATGATGTTAAGCTGTTGAATGTGAAGAAGCAATAAAAAGCAGTGAGATTGTAAAATGTACAATGAATGAAATGAGATTGCAAAATGTTGAATTTTAAACTGATGTGAATCTAAACTGAATGATTAATCTTGACAGTTGCAGCTCAAATTAAGATTGTTATTTGATTGTGATGAAAGATAGAAAGTGAAATAATGTTGCAGAATGTAAAATTCTAGACTGATGTGAGTTGAAGTTGAAAGATTAATCTTGATGATCGCAGCTTGAATTGAGATTGTTATCTGATTGTGATGAAAGATAGAAAGTGAAATAATGTTGCAGAATGTAAAATTCTAGACTAATGTGAATTGAAGCTGAAAGATTGATCTTGATGATTGCAGCTTGAATTGAGATTGTTATCTGATTGTGATGAAAGATAGAAAGTAAGATAATGTTGCAGAATGTAAAATTCTAGACTGATGTGAGTTGAAGCTGAAAGATTAATCTTAATGATCACAGCTCAAATAGAGAGTGTTATCTAATTGTGATAAAAGATAAAAAGTCTTTAAGATGAGAATGATTTTGATTTAACTGTTATGATGTCTTGAAAGTTGAGTTTCTTAAAAAAGCACACACTTGAATAAAGTGAGCAAGATCTCGTTGATGAATTGTATTCTTCTATTAAATATAATTAAAATGATAAAAGTGTTGATCTCAATTTTAATATGATGATTATCTTTCATTCATAAAATAACAAAGCTGTTATTCATCTTTTATTGAATCATGCTTATTTACACTGTATTCTTCACTATATTCAAGCTAACAATATAAAAGAAATGATACAATGAATATTGTTTGCATTTTTATCGCTTATCATGTTTTGCTCTGAGACATGAGCAAACAAGCTGCATCATAAACATCTCAGTTACATCTTCATTGATTTGCATATTCTTCATGTTGAGTCTTTCTGCAATGATCATTTGTTGACTTTCATGACTATACTGAAAACATTCTTCGAGATAAATAAATCAATTCATAGTGAAAATACAATATGTATCTTTATAATTCAATCAGAATCTGTCAAGATAGTCAGTCATTTATATTGAATCGAGATTTTCTTTGCTTAAAAAGCATAACTGATCATCTTTTAGCATCATGACGTCTGTTAACAAAATCAGTATCACACTGCAAGTCATAATGCTTTCAAGCGAATCTGTTTGTCACTCTCACTGTTGCAATTCATGAAGATGTGATAGCAAGTGCTTTCATAAAAGTGTCGCGAATCACAGTGATTCATCTATTATCAGTGAGCAGATCAATCATGTAATTCAATCAAGATGTGTTGCATTTACTCATTTGATGATTGCATAACTTTCACATTATTATCAATCGCTTTCTGAATACAGTCATGAAGATAAGCACTCTGTTCGAAGTCTTTCATGAATAGCACAGCTTTAACATTTTATTGTGAAGATTACATTCAAGTGTTTGATGATGCAAATCATAGTTCACATGATTAAAAGATGAGATGATGATCATCATAGAATTACTGAAATGTGATGTTGTTGTTGATTCAACAGCAGAGAAAGTCATGAAATTTTCTTCAAGTCAAGATGTTAGAAAACAACATTCTCAAATTAAAGCAGATTCAAAGAATCATTATTCAAGTTTATTGAATCTTACGCACTTCAATTTTTCAAACGTATTGCATAATTTCACTTTCTTCTCAATTACTCTTTGCATTACTTGTGACTTAATAGACATCAAATGACACTATCATGAAGATAGTGTTGACTGAACGCATATGAAACATCACAACTAGTGTTAAACAAGCTTTCACTACTTGACATGTTAAAAAATGAAGAAATACTACTTTTGAACTTCATTCATCTCTTGAATCTGTCAAAAAAGCAGTCATAAAAAGAATATTGAATGTTTTGAAGCAAACAAATAGAACAGAGTCGTGAAACAAACAGTTTAATTTGAAAGACATCAAGTATCTTCTTAAAGATACTGTCTTATTTACTGATCTGAACTCATGATTCAAACATGATACACAGCATCAATTCAAGCAGATCTTGAGTGTCAACGATAACAGTTGAAAGAACAGAATTGATTCTGAAATATATGATGAAGAGACAAATGAGAACATGATCAAGAAGTCTGTAAACTTTCATGATGATGATTCAGATGTATATGATCTGTCTTATGTTGTGAACTGAACAATCGTACTTGATGATAGAAAGATTTCACACGACTCAGATACAAAAGTATTCAATCATGCAAGTGAGTTTGACTTTGAACTTTGACGTAGCGATTAATCTCATTTGATCTTCGACTGATGTATCAATTGAAACTACATGCATTTTTCACTTTGCAATCAGACTATTGTTCATTGCTTCAATCAATTAATCAAGATGACAAAAATGTTGAAGAAACGCAACGACTGAAGAAATCTGAAGAATATACTGTTTCATTTGCAGAATAGTGACAAGAGAGAATTCATCATTGAATTGATCAGTTCATGAACTCGCAAAAATCTCAGTGATTATATCATAAATGATGAAACTTCTTTCAAGCTCAAAGTATCAAGAAAAGACAGAGAGATACGAGTGTTAAAAGATGAAATCTTAATTATCATTTTGAGTTACTTCTTCTGTGTATCAGTTAACTGATTGCTTTCATTCAGATCAGCAACATCACTTGTGCAAAGTGTCTAAAGAACAAATGTAAGAAGCATTTGCAGAGAGACGAGTCATACATACTTGATCTTCTTACTCATTGACGATATTGTCACAAACAGTGTAAAAACTTTACTCGCATCTGTTATCATTGAAATATAGATCATTCTCATGAAGCGATAGAATTGAAAATGATACGATATTGAGTAACAGCAATCGCGAGAGATGATGAAGAGATTGACTGCAACAACTTTTCATTCAGTTTAGTCATTGAACGACTTCATTCATTCTTAAGAAATGAAAATTCATTGATGAAATCAAAGTCTTCATCAAGCAATCAGTTCATTGCAGACATTGTTTATAATGTGACATCATCAAGTACACTTTCATTGAAGTTGATGTATGCAGCAACATCTGATTCGTTAATATGCACATTGTAATTGAACTCATGATCTAACTATTGACAGTAGCAATAAACGAGTTCAATCGAGACGTGTCATTAAATGCATCAAAATTCTTGTTGTCACTCAAACAAGCAGTTGACATCACATGAAGAATCATCAGATGAGAGACTCTTTGAAACAAAACTACATCATCTTCAATGTCATTTCATCATCAACAACTATCTTCGCTCGTTACTGTCGTTTATTTGACTGATGAGTTCATCTTTACGTTTGTTGATCAGTTAATCTCTTCATCTAAGTTCAAGTCTTTAGTCTTCAATACTCAAATTCTCTTAACGTTCATTGTACATCAGATAGCAACGACTATAAAATCTAAGCAGCTTCGCACTTATGATAAGCTTAGAAGAAGCAACGATGAGTTTAAGTGCAATTGACATGTTATCAGAGAATTTCAAATAAAGATAAAAAAGATAAATGCATAGTCATATATTTCTTGAGTTGCTCATCAAGTCATGACAAGAGCGAGATAGACAAGATAAAGTTTGTAAACTTTGAAAATTGCTTCGACTTGAGATATATAGCACTTTAGCAATCATTACTCTCATCTCATAAGAGATTTAGATGATTGCATCTTGAGCGACAATAGCTAAATCATGAGAATAACAATGATATTTGTTCAAGTGATTGATTTCGTTTTCTTTATGATTTAGCTAAATATAGTTTACATATCTTAACTATCGAGTTTAAATTGAAGTCGATAACTTCTGAACAAACGTGATTCATTGACTTTATGATTGACATTTTTCAATTCATCTCGTTACTGACATTTCATGCACAGATAAACAGTCGAGCGTAAAGAATCATTACAATTCATCGTTGCTTCATACAAGTTATGTAAAAACATTAATCGAAGACTTACAGATAATGCAGCGCGTATGCTCTTCATGTGAGATGAAGATAAACAACATCAGCGAGCTTCAACGTCATCTTCATCACTGTCATGTTCGCTTGCATAATCGATCGCGAAAGATTTTCTGATGAAAGTTATCATCATCATCAGAATCATCATCATGCAATTCGATGCAGCTCATCTGATGCAATCATGAGACTGCAGAATGAGATTCAAACTTGAATGATTTTCATGATGAGAGTGTTCAGATGAACATCGAAGATGAAAATCAAGAATATATGTTAATAAATGATTTGACAGAAGAGCACATGAACACTGAGATGAATAGCGCTGATTTGAATCAGAATATGAAACATATATCATCAAGAATCGAAACGATACAACTTCAGACTGAACTTCTCTTTACATCATCAGCGTTGCAAATTGAAATCTTCGTCGAGACAATTAATCGTGATGTCGAGACAACAGTCGACGTGTCAAAGAAAGTATCAGAGTCATTGAGCTTGAATTCTCAAACGATCAAGAATACAGACAACAATCAATACTATTCATTTTAATGCAAAGCAGATTACTCGTTCACTTACTGACTTCATCAAATGAAGATTATCAAAAACAATGTTAATCAATTTTTTCAAGACTTGCGCTTGCAAGTCTTACATCAACATGTCAGCTTTCATGACGTGAACAAGTGATTGACACTTCTACATCAGATTTTGTATGATGTTGAAAACAATGAGTGACATTCTTGAATGTTCACAATCAAATTCAGTTACGAAGAAGTTCAAGAAGAGTAACACTGCATTTTGTATTGCAACATCATTGAAACACTTCAATTCTTGTTGAATCACTCATCATTTCAAGATAAGCTGATCTACGCACTCATTTGACATTATAATGTTGACAACTTTCAAGTCTATAACGAGATGTATACTGCTGATTGATGATGAGAAACGCAGAAGAAGCTTTCTGATGATGTTATCATGATATCACTGTTAATTTTCATCGATAAGACAGTCTTGACTGAGCATTGAGATGATCTATCTGCATGATCTATATATCTAACGATAGAGAATCTAAATTGACACACAAGACATGCTCAAAAACGATCGAGATTGATTCTTCTGAAATTTCTTTTCATAGTTGACAACGACAACGACGATATCAAGTCAAAGATTTGACACATAATGTTATCAATCATACTCAAGCGTACGTTAAACATGTATCATCATGCATTAATACATGATCTCACATGTAACAATCATTGAAGCTATGTTCAAAAACGACATTTCTGTTCTTTGCGTAAACAATAAGATAAGACAATGTTATTTGATAATCGTCAAGTTCATGATGAACTACGAGAAACAAGTATTAATCACAGACATCAAGATAAATCAACAATGTTCTATCTGTTAAGTATCATCTCATGAGCGCGAAAATTTAAATAAGACATGATCAATTCGAACGCATGCATTCATTAGAAATCAACAGAAACAACAAAGAAAAAACAATATGATTAACAATAACTTTGCTTAAATACATTCAGTGAAAAACTTTGCATGATCACATATATTTATCAATATTCACGAGACAATGATGATAAACATGCTACATCAACTACTTAAGAAAATTATTTTGTATCTGATATTATGACTCAGTCAGATCATCAACGAGAATGTTTATACAAGTTGAAGAAGAAAAGAAATCAGATTAACTTTAAATAATGCATCAGAAACAGCTCAGCTGAATTAAAGATTTCACGTCATTTTGTCATTTAAAGACATGAAGAGATTTGTCAAGTACAGTACGATTAAGTAATGAACTGATGCAGATCAAAAGTCGATTGTATGTCAGCTTATATCAGTCATTGCATCGCTTCTGATCACGAGAGCATCTGCAACAATTTACTTCGCTTGAGCAGTGATAGACTTCGTGATACTTGCTCAGTATCATTCACATGATGAAGAAACTCTTTGATATCTTGAACATGCACTTTTTCAATTGAACAAGCTAAAGAATGTTTTTCGTCAATTGTGATCTGAGCATTCAGATACAGACGTCGATCATTTCAACATTTCAAAACTACATGCAATGACACATTATGCAAGTTGAATTTGAAGATACGATAGTGCTGATAATTTCAATACAAAGCATAGTGAGATTGCATACAAGCATCTAATAAAGATCTTTTTCAATTGCATCAATAAATGAGAAATGTTTCAAAGACAGTTATTGTATTACAATACTTGACATTTGAATCTTCTTACGATGAAAAATATTCTTCTTCACAGAGATACAAGACAGAGCAAGATCAACAAGCATGCATTGACTGTTATGATAACACGATTTAGTCATGTCTTTAATCTTCGTAAAATTCAAGATGCACTCATTTGCGAACAATGCAATCAAATACAAGAAACAGAATTTAATTCAAAGTTATGATGTCATGCATTGATCTTAGTTGAAATTCTGAACATAAAGAAGCTTCTTGACGCGTTGATAGTCTTCATATGCAAGTGTTGTAACATAGTTGACAAGAAAGTCATATCAGATAGAGAGTTAAATAAAAAGAAAAAAGACTCGACTTGAGTGAAATCATACTACGTAAGCGTTCATGAATCACTTCAATGCTGAAAACAAGACGAAAAAGATGTCAATGACTTAAAGACTCTTGTCAGTGATAGAGTATACTGCTCATTGAACTGACAGAAAAAGAAGAAAGTTTGAAAACGTGATTATGTTCTGATTCAGAAGAGATTGAAAGAGATGATTGAAGTCTCAACTCTGTTAAACGATTGACTGTCTGATCAGCTACGACTTATTCTTTTCATTATAGATTCATTGCATCGAGACAACAAGAATAATGAGCTACGACACAGTGATATTCTCATCGAACTACTCAAACTTTGCAATGAGAAAACTCAACATGCTGTGCATGAAATGATTAAGATAAAGCATTGATCTAAAGATAACATCAAAAATTCTCGTTCGTTTGAAGTTAGTCGATTTTTTCATTCACATACAATTCTGAGAAGTGTGCATGTTGTATCAGCAAACAATATTTCTAGCGAGTCAAATAAAAACAAGTTCTTCTACATTAATAACTTCAGTGACTGAAATTCATACAATTTGATATATGAGAAGAATTTCTTGCACAAAGAAACAAGAGTAGCAGAATACTACTTCAAATGTGAAAGCTGAAGATATTTGAAACTGACTTAATCTCATCGCAGACAAAAATCAAATAATGTATATGTATTATGTCTATGTTTCAGAGCATATACAGAATCATTGAAGTCAACGATGCTACATGACTAAGTAACTAAGAAATATAATCATCTCTTAACTTTGCTCAATCAAATTTCTCTTGATGAACAGAAGTCTCAACTATGAACTGATGAGAATTAAAGTTAGAGTTTAATCTCACAAAAGCTTTGTTCTTATGAAATATATGTAGCAAACAAAGCTTTGCTCATTGCAAGAGTATCATCAGCTACAAATTTGATATCATGAAGTCAATCAGTCAAAGTCAACTGTATCAATGAATTAATCTGAAAGAAAATTGACTTGATGATCGTAAGCAATTGTATTATAAAAGAGTGTGAATGACTCAGTAGTAGACTTTAAATAATTGATATGTATTTCATAGATTTAGTTAAGAACTTAAGCAGTAAGTAGATCACTGAAAGCTGACATCAGTTATCACATGAACAAGATGCAGTGAGTGTGACATCAATCAAATTCTGAAGTTATGAATCGCTGATGCTAAAGGTTTTTGTGATAAGCGCAGTCATTAGTCACAAACATGAAAATATTCAACAAACATCAAGTCTTCTCTTTAGTATAATGAATGCATTGTCAAAGATGTCATGTAAAGAGTATATACACTACAAATGATCAATAAACAGAGTGAAAGAAGAACTCAACATTGACGAGTCTGAATACATGCAATTGAAGACATGAATACGAGATCAGATGAGATCTCTTCAACTTATAAAATGAAAGTTAAATATAAACAAGTCAAAAGAGATCATCAGATTGACATTTGAAGTCATATATCATGAGTTTCATATTATATTCAATGATGTCGCGAGATCAAGAAGTGATTCTATGTTAATGTTCATGACACAGCGATCAAATTACAATGTAAGAAGATGACTCAGAGTTAGAAAGACATGATGAGACAATCTCAAGTACAATTCTTCATCATTTTTTCAATTGAAGACACACTCACATCTCTTAAGTTATGTCATCTGTGATGAACGAGATCTCAGAAGATCTCAATCAGTATTAGTCAGATCAATCAAAATTTTCATAATACAGATCAGTTGCGATCTCAATCATAGCATATGTTGCAAATCATAAGATCTTCTTACACATGAATCAATGAAGAACTCGATTTGCATTGATGACATGAAATATGACAGATTTATAAAGCTGATTGAGAATGAGCTGAATTACGACTGTGTCACAGATACGATGATATACGATTGAGCTAAATTCGTAAGAATATATATCAGCAATGAGCACGAATGAAAAACAGCATTGAAAGAAATGCATGCAGAAGAGTTTATTCACTTTCTTTTTACAATTCAGTCTGCTGCAAACAACGATTGTAGATTTCAGATCTCTTGTGATACTTGATTCAAGCAGCTGATCACTGAAGAAATTATGTAGAATGCTCATAAAGAACATGTTCATGCTCAAGACTCTCAGTATAAGATGATATAACGAGATCATGTCATAATTGAGAAATCTCAAGAATCAATGACAAGACTTATAGTTCATTCAACATTGACAAAGATTCAATGAACTTTTATCAAGATTAAATGAACTATTCTTAATGCTCAAAATAAGATAAATTTCTCTTTTATCATGAGAAAAAATCGTTCGCAATCTGACATTCTCTTCTATTCTTTTTCTCAATCATTTGTTGCATAGATTTTCTTGACGATCATACATTGTCAAATCACATCAAATGATTCTCGTCTAGAATGCAACATGAAAATACATCAATCTTTATGATGATGAGTTTATCGAGATATTAAGTGACATTACAGAAAAGACGTCATCACATGAGCAACTTCAAGACATCATCATTGTCAAAGCGCAGCGCAGTTGAATATACAGAGACTCACAATGACAACAAGATTGCAACAGACTCAAGCGACAGTGATTCTGTGAGAGAAGTCTTCAACAAAGACAGACGTGTCACTCTTGAAGTAATAATTCACTTAAGAATTCAAAAGAATAAATGATTAATTTGAAAAAAGACAGAATTGAACACTGTCAGAGCATTCAATGAAAGTATTCTCATGAAGTTGTCACAACATTTCAAAGACTTAATGTATACAACATTGATCAATCTGATTCTTTTCAATCAATCAATAACAGACATACTAGAATTTATTTTGACGATAATGATATCAACAATGCAGATTGAGAATCAATAACATCATATTTATGAGAAAAGACATTACGTCGAACTAAATGTCAATTCATCATTGATCATGAATCAATTGTCAAGATTTGCACTCGTTATCTACTTATGTGAATATTGAGCGATCATGTTGATAAAAACAGCAATTCATGATCAGACGTCAAAAAAGAATGACTTAGTGAGAAAATGAAAGAAGCATGAAAGAAGATCATAAATCATCTAAGCAAGAAGTCAGATCACAAACGTTCAGAAGTAAAAAACATTTCAACGAAGACAGAGACTCAAAAGATAACATGCTCAGATCTTTCGTTGCAAATAAGACTCATACTAAGTAAATGTATGACTTCTTTGAGACGTGATGATTGAGTGTACTGAGTTGAGTATGAATCATAGTCGAGAACGAATACGACTGACAGAAACAATTCACGAGAAAAGTGCAAAAGAATTTGACACAGAGTCTGCTAGATAATGATGACTTTGCATGTGATCAAATATGTACTAATTAAACATTACAACATTGATTAACATGAAAAGACTTCTTGAGACAGATTTTACGTAAGAATCATAATGAACATACTGACTCAGAAGTTTTACTGCAAAGTTAGAAATGAGATAGCATATTAAGAATATACGAAAATATTCTTTGATTCACTTTCTACTAATGTCGTTCTCATCGCAGTGACAATGATCACTCATTGTATATGAGAATATGAATCAGAAGAGCACAGATTAAACAAGTTTGAAAAATTGAACGTGAAGAGTAAGTAAACATTTGCATATATCAATGACTAAAGTGATTGAAGCGAAGCTGAACTTGATAACATGCAACGACATGAATGCGTGTCAATGCGACATGAAATCAACAAGCTTGCGAGCATCAACAATCAATATTGAAGATTCTGCTATGTTGTATCAAGCAACAGATCAATAATGATGATATCAAAGCAACTATGAACATTCAAGCTGTACTCAATGTATACATTGATTGTCTCGATGATCTCTCATTATACGAGTTAAAAAATGACGTGCAACTTGATTCAAACGCAAGTCATAAGAAAACACTCTTGAGTTCAGAAAGCATTTTCGTCTTTCAATCTTCAAGACTAACGTTGCTTGTCTTTGATGTAATGTTATTGAATGAAGCTGTAGATATTGCAACTCATAACTAAATCTTTAATCACTGACGCTGTGTAGAAGAGATTGATCAAATCGAATACAGAGAATGAATTGTTGACTGATGATATTCAAGTCAGCAAGAAGCAAACTTTTAGCAAGAGATTTTACTCTACATTGTTATTAAATAAAGCTGTATGTATCACAACTCGTTATTAAATCTTCAATCACTGATGTTATGTAGAAGAGATTGATTGAATTGAACACAGAGAATGAATCGTTGACTGATGATGCTCAAGTCAGCAAGAAGCAAACTCTTAGCAAGAAATCTCACTCTACATCACAAACTAAAGATCAATCATGTATCATATTGCAAAGCGATGAATATGAGTTCATGATAGCACAACAGAATGATGTCTAGTTGACAATGATTAAGATCAGCTGAGAATGAAAGTTTAATGACTTGTAAGATGCTTTAAACATGAAGAAGAATGAATGTTTGTAATATAAAGCAGACAAGACAGACAAGATTCTAAGCGACGAGAAGAAATATGAAAGTTTCATGTGCAAGATGAGAAAGAAAAGCATCGTGAACATAACTCGCAAAAAGAAAGAAATTAAAGAAGAATAAAACTCAAGCACAGTAGTCACTATAATCAAATGATTTGAACAAAGCGATATTTTGCTTCATACTGCGAAAGCACTTCTGTCGCATATGCTTACATGAGAAAACATGATACTGATAGTGATGCAAGTGCACTGATCGAACACTTCGAACATCTTGCTCAAGAATGCACAAGCGCTTATGTCGCAGATGCTGTCATGAAAGAACATAGTGCTAGAAGTGATGTGAATGCACAATAAGAAAAGAATGACAATATTGAAAAGAATGATCAAGATGTCTATGATGACATTGATTACTAAAGAACAAAAGATACATTGAACACTTTGAGCAGTTTATGTGATATTAGAGTTATGTTTGCAATGTATGATAATTACGCAGTTGACAGCTTGATCGTTGATGATGATTCTAACGAAGAAAAATCATGCAAAGATAACAGTGAATTACAAGCTTCAATGATATTATTTAACATTGCGATTCTAATTGCTACAAATGTCAAGATTGTATTTGTTGAATCAAATGATAAATAAACATACTGCGCTCTTAAAAGTTCTAGAAATATTGATGCTTTTATGAATATGCATCAGCTAAAAGTGACGCAAATCTGAGACATGAGATTAAATGAATATTTGAGATATTGATCATTAAAAGCGCTAAAATCTGTCTCTGTCACTCTTTACAAATTGCAGATGCAACACAAAGATTGCATCTGAGCAATAAGATGATAAAGATGCGTGATGATTTTCAGAAAGCAGAAAACACTCTTGCAATGTATATCAAAATTAAACGCATAAATCTAAATGCTTATCTGCACTCTAGAAACATTTCAGACATAAATAGTTCACGATGTGTCATGATGTCAGATCATCAACTCAATTTAGAACATAAATCATTGATGTCTTAGATAATTTCAATTCATTGAATCTGTTTTGCAGTTTAATGAATCAAGTCATTAATCTAGTCATCATCATCTTAATTTAGTCTCAACAATTCTGTTTTGATTATCTCAGTCATATGCATGAATCTTCGCAATCTTAAGTCATAAAACTATTGTCTAGTCTTGATTTTGCTCAATTCATGTATATAAAAGTTAAGTTCTCATTCTTTTCTTTTGTTCTTTGTCTTTTATCTTGTACATTATCAAATGTATTGTCTTGTATCTAGATTTTATCAAAGTAATAATAATATCAGTCTTTTATATTGATAGTATTTTTAGTTTAGCTCAGTCTCTGACATTATGAAAGATCTACACTTTCTGCAATGTTTTCATACGTTGAAATCTCATCTAGTTATTCTTTCGCTCAAATGAAGTCATCTTACAATCTCTTGATCGATAATGAGCGTGCTGTTGAACAGTTCATTCAAAGTATGATTGAAAATTCAGTCAAGTTCTTTCACGTAATGCATGAGTTTTAAAATCAAGTTTAACAACATGATGTTATCATTTCATTCTCATTCATTGTTCTCAGTTCTTCAATTTATATAGAGTTGAATTCTCAGTTTCTTGTGATAATAATTCAGATCATCACACAAATCTTGAACAATCAATCTTCTCTTGTCATTCATCTCTCTGCAAATTCTGTCGCTGTCTTTATCACTTTTAGATTTGAGAAACTTCTTGACATATCTGAATATGAGAAGAACAAAGATCAATTGAATGCATGAGAGCAGAGTTTAATACAGCACATGAACATGAATGATGATCGTTATTTCTTTCATCGAGTCAAGATCATTTATGTCGAGTCATGACTCATCATAGATAAGAAGACTCACAATCTAATGAGTCAATATTGAATCAATGATCTCTGTATCATTTTCATCTTTGCAGATTGACAACACAAGTTACATCATTGCTGCAACAATTCTTTCACGACAAAAGATGCTCATTTATATCTTCGCGAAACTTTGAAGTAAAACATGAATAATTTTGTTGACTATTACAATCTCTTCTATCAAAAGAAAGAACATTCTTTGATGAAAGATTTCTCGTTGATTGACTGTCTGAAGCGCAATGTCAATTATTTCACTCAAGTCATTGTCTTCTTCTGACGAAATCTCAATGAAACTCAATCATTCATCTTTCATTAATGAATTCAAGCATTCTCTGACATCGATGAAGAGTTTCAGCAGCTTAAGCATCATCAATCTCGCTTCATCTTCATCATCATTTCATTCATCAAAGTCAAGAACATCTCTGCGTTGATTAATAACTTTTTGAATTCAAAGATCATCATTTCTGTGACTATCATCTCAACAGTATCTTCATTTCTCTCTTTCTCATTTCTTGATGAGTCAATGAATCTAAGCTTTGTCATTGTCATCATTCAAGATAAGACTCTGATTGTTTCTGAAATCAAGAAAATCTGCAACAAGTGAAAGCTGTGCTACTACTGCAAATTGCAACATTCAAGCAAAATCATTAAAGAATGCTCAAATAAGAAGCTCTTCACTCTGCATATCATGAATATCTATGATAGTGATGTTATCAATATAGATGAAGAAGTCTCGCTGCTCATGAGAAAAGTCTAGTCTTTGAGCTAAGTCGCAATCAAAGATTTGTATACATATCATCTTGTCTACTAAACTCAATCTTTTCACTCTCACTTCAATCATATAGAAAGTTTTCTGCTAAATCTGTCTTGATACTCTTTGAATTCAATTCAACATTCAAAGATAGTCACATGATAATATTCTGTATTCTACATTAAGCTTAATCTAAAGTTCTTGTTCTCACTTTAATTGATAGTGAAGTCTCTGCTTATGTCTTTATGAATAAATTCTTCACGCAACAACATCATTTTCTCTTGCATCAATTAACTCATTCTTGCAGACTTCAAGAATTTGATGATCAAGTCGCTTTAATCAATGACATTACTCATGTTGTTGAAATCACAATGATTCTTGATGAACACATTGAAAGACTATTCTTCTATGTCATTGAATTAAGTCAATATTTCATCATCATGAATCTGTCATGACTTTGTCATCACGTCATTGATGTCAATTTTGAACACAATATTCTCATCTTGTCTTTCTTCTTTTGTCTTAATCATTGTTGTTCATCTCTCATCAAGATCTATGATTTTAATCAACAAGAAGAAAATTTCTCATTTGAAGTTAACAAAGTAACTTTCTTTCAGTCTCGCTCTCAATTCGCTCACAAGAAGTAACTCAGTTCATGAATCACTCACAAAAAGTAATTCAATCTACAGATCATTCACAAGAAGCAATTCAGTTTACAGATTACTCACAAGAAGCAATTTAGCACTCAGTTTGCTTGCAAGAAGTAATCTTGTTTCTCATTCACTTGAAAGAAGCAACTCAGTTTTCAATTCACTCACAAGAAGTAATTCAGTTCTCAATTCGCTTGCAAGAAGTAACTCAGTTTCTCATTTGCTCATAAGAAGCAATATAACTCTTCGTTCACTTACGAAAAGTCAATTAATACTCAGTTCATTCATAAGAAATAAATCTCGTTCAGTCTTGTCTTTCATCTGAAACAAGAAGTTTCTAATTGTATTTTTCAAGTCATTCAAAAAGAATACTCATCAAAAATCAAGTGTTGAAATTCTTTCTTCTTTAAAACTTCTGTTGTCTTTCAAGCAGATCAATTCAATCGATCTTCTATACAACTTGACATAATTGAGTTGAGAGCTTGAAACTTTGATCATGCTGCTCATGTCAAAGACATTGAAGTGTTTAATATCATTCTAAAGAAAATCAATGTCTTCTTGAATCTTGAATCAATCTCATCTTCTAGTCTAGATTTTGACGAGTCAAAATCACGTTGTGCAACTTTGACTGTCTGTTCAAAGAACAGTTCAACTCTTGCTCAGTTCTCATCTTGCTCTCAAAACAGTACATATGATAAGAATCATCATCTGAATCTTCATTAAATGAAAAAGAAATTTCATTTGACTGCATTCACGACACAAGAAGATCTTGAAGTCTATTGACAAAGTAAGAACGTTGATTCAATCACAATTCTATTGTTCAGATATTTCAAGTTTCTAAATGTCTTCTTTAAAAAGAATGTTGATATCTTGTCTTTGCATCAAGCTCATGATCATGTCATACATCTTAAAGAAGATGCTCAATTCTCAGTCTTCGCTTTGTACAACATGAGTCGTAATGAAATTCTAGAACTTCGTCGTTATCTGAATGAGAATCTGAGCAAAGATTTCATTCAAGTCAGTCGCTTTCAGATGATTGTCTCTGTTCTCTTCATCAAGAAACTCGAAGAAGAACTTTGTTTCTGCATGAACTATCGAGATCTGAACACTATCACAGTCAAGAATCAATATTCTCTGTCTTTGATCTCAGAAATGCTGAATCATCTAAGTCGAGCTAAAATCTTTATCAAGCTGAATATCATCTCTGCATTCAATCGACTTTGAATCAAAGAAGAAGATGAAGCTTTCATCATCTTTCACACTTGATTTGAATTATTCAAGTATCTAGTCATGCTCTTTGATTTATGTAATGAGTCTGTCTCATTTCAAAAGTACATCAACAATACTCTTTGCAAACATTTAAATAAGTTCTGTACAACTTATCTGAATGACATCTTGATTTATTTTGACAATGAACTCAAGCATGAGATTCATGTCAAGCTCATTCTGCGAAAGTTGCGAGAAGCAAATCTTCAGATGAATATAATCAAATGCAAGTTTCACGTAACTTAAGTCTTGTATTTAGAATTGATAATCATCATCAAAGAGATTAAGATGAATTCTTCTAAAATAAACATCATTGTCAACTGACTCATCTTGATCAACGTTAAAGACGTTCAAAGTTTTCTAGATTTCGCGAACTTTTATAAAAGATTCATTTATGACTATAGTAGAATAGTTACTTCGCTCACTCATCTCATCAGAAAAGATGTACTTTTTGTCTGATTTCAGAAATGTCAGATTGCATTCAACATTCTTAAGAAAGTCTTCACTTTCAAGATTATTCTTTGTCACTATAATTCAGATCACAAGATTGTGATAGAAATTAATGCTTTGAACTATGTGTTTGAAGACATTCTCTTTCAGTACGATGAGAACAAGATTCTTCATTCAGTCGCTTACTTTTTGAAGAAGCATAACTCAGTTGAGTGTAACTATGAAATCTATGATAAAGAACTCATGATCATTGTTTGCGCTTTCGAGAAATAATGATCAGAGCTCAAAGACTCTATCTATTTTGTCAAGATGATTATGAATTACAAAAATCTTAAGTATTTCATGTCAACTAAGCTGTTACGATTCTAGCTACGCACCTTCGTTGATAGCTATGTTGATGGCTATGTTGATGACTATGTTGATGGCTATCCTGAGAGCTATCGCCGATCGCTCGCCGCTAGGGCATAGGCTTGTTCCGAAGCCAACCCTATTCAGGGTTAGCTTATGTTCTTCTGAGTCATATAGATAGCCGGCCCTTCTCTTCTAGATACTTTCCTTCCTTAGCATTTATATACTCGTTACATTACACTCATATGACTCGCTCTATGCTGGTCCCTAACATTATATAAATGCTTCTTCGTTACAGGCGAAGTGAAATAATCTGCATCGATTCCTTCGAATGCTTCTGCTAGTAGTTCTTCAACTCTCTATCGACTTTGGTCTAGCGACTTGCGTCCGTGCAGCAGCACTCACCTTTCTCTCCTCGTGAGCTGATTCAGCGAGGATAAACAAAAGATTCGAACTCGTGCGCTGGTCAGCGAGTATAAACAAACGATTGAAACCATTCGACTAGGTCAAAGATCAGCGAATTAACCGTTCATTCAGATTCGCAAGGAATTCTTCGAATTTGTTGAACAATCAAACGAGGTCAGTCATAGAACTGCGTGAAGTCTCTATCTCGAGGAGCAAACCTTCAGTGAGCCTGCTTCAATGACATTGTCAATGCGATGGCCTATCCGCTCTCATCGCTCTACCCATCAGTGAACCTGATCATACGTTCACGTGCAACTAGTGAGCCTGCTACAATGACGAGCTCAAAGTCGACCTCTTCGATGAGCAAGTCGATCAGTGAGCCTGCTTCAATGACACTGTCAATGCAATGATCTATCTTCTCATCGTTCTACCCATCAATGAACCTAGTCATACATTCACGTGCAACTAGTGAGCCTGCTACAATGGCATCTTCCGTCAATGCGATGACCTACCTACTCACATCGTTCTACCTATCAGTGAATCGATCTGTCGACTCGTTCGCGTGCAACTAGTGAGCCTGCTTCAATGGCACTTCTACCTCGCATAGTGAGCCTGCTACAATAGGCATTTCGATTCTACACAAGGCTAAGAAAATACATTCATGCGGACATGAATCGTTGAAGGGAGGGGGTAATGTTACGATCCTAGCTACGCACCTTCGTTGATAGCTATGTTGGTGACTATGTTGATGACTATGTTGATGACTATTCTGAGAGCTATCGCCGATCGCTCGCCGCTAGGGCATAGACTTGTTCCGAAGCCAACTCTATTCAGGGTTAGCTTATGTTCTTCTGAGTCATATAGATAGCCGGCCCTTCCCTTCTAGATACTTTCCTTCCTTAGCATTTATATACTCGTTACATTACACCCATATGACTCGCTCTATGCTGGCCCCTAACATAAGCAGTTGAGTCATCATTAAGCTCATTGAAGTGAGTTTCTGTTTAAATTTAACTATCACATCGCTTATTGTTTCAACAAGATTGATGATAAGTTGAATGCTTTGACACGTCGCTCAGAAGATCTTTTTAAAGAGAGAAATACATTCAATTCTCAATATCAATATCAACATCAGACAATTCTGAAAACTCATGTTTTAGACTTCAATATTGTTGAGAATCTCACTCTTGATGTCTTCAACATCAAAGTCATGAAGCTTCAGTCACAAATCATCATTCTAAATTCAGTTCAGTTACATTTGTTCTCAATTATCTCAGCATTCTTGCAAATTTTAGTTCTCATGAATTTAGAAATTGAAGAATTTGACATTGAAAACATCAAGTTTCAGCTAAATCAAGACACTCTGAATCTTGATAAAGATTCTGCTGACACTCTCACTCAGACATTGTGAGAGTAAGTTGAAATCAATGATAAATTCGCAGTTCAGATAATCAAAGCACTTTGCAATGAAACATGACATCACAACAAGATTTCTCTAATTGAGTGTAAAAAACATGAAAATCATCTGTACTTTCAAGAAAGAAAGTACATGCTCAACTCAAATAAACTACGTCTTCGTATCATTCAACTCGCTCATGATAATGTTGTCAATGATCACTCAGAAAGAGCAAAAAGTTATGAACTGATCAGTTGAGTTTACTGATGATTAAACATTTATAAGTATGTTCAACGCTTCATACAAAACTGTCATGTGTGCACATGTTTCAAGCTTTTTAGACAATGAACTTAAGAATAATTGCATTTTCTTTTAGTTTTTGAACATCATTGATGTAATATCTTCATGAACTATGTAAATTCTTTATCATTCAATATCTTCATGAATATCACATATAAATATGTTCTAGTCTTTGTTGATCATTTTATCAAAATGAGACATTTAGTTCTCATCACTTCTATGAAAGTTGAAGAAGCTATCAACTGCTTCTATGCTTATGTTTGAAAACATCATGATTTACTCAAGTTCTTCATGTCTGATCGAGACACACAATTCATCTTCGATGTCTGAAAGCATATGTGTAAAATGTTGAAGATAGATGCTAAGTTATCAATGATGTATCACTCTGAAATCAATGATCAAATCGAGAGAGTCAATGCTGTCATGAAGCATTATCTTTGAATCTTCGTCAACTACATGCAGAATGACTGAGCTAAGTGACTTTCTGAAGTTGAATTCATTATCAATAATGCATCATCATTAATCATTCTAGCATCACTCTTCTTGATCAATTTGAGTCAGAACTCACGTCTAGACTTCAAGTTTTCTGAATCTCTGCTCAAGAATCTTACATCTCAAGCTTGAAACAAGTTAATCAATGTTGAAGAGTTCATCAAGAATATGAAGAAACTAACTGAGCATTTATGTAATGAGATACTTATAGCTCAGATCATCTACGAATTCAATGTCAATCTCTCTTGTCGTTCTTATTTTAATTACTTTGTTGAAGATGAAGTCTGATTGAATGCTTGCAATCTCAACATTGTTCATCTTGCTGTCAAGTTAAACGATCATAATGTTAATTTCTTCAAGATCAAGCGTATTTTTAAGAATAATTCTCTGATCATCGAGTTAAATCTTTCAGCATTCATGAAGATTCATTTAATCTTTCATGTCACTCTTCTGAATCATATCGCAAGTGATTTTCTTTCAAGTCAACATTAAAAATCTTGAAAACTCATTATTGTCAAGAATGACAAAATATTCTGATATGTAAACAGCATACTAAACTTCAAGCATGATAGACATTATAACTCATCTTTGCTTAAGTATTATGTTGATTGAGAAAATCACTTTTCTACTTGAAAGTCTTTTCATTTTCTGAATAATTGTGAGCAAATGCTTGATGAATATCATCTCATCAATTCTGTTGTTGAAGAATCACATGTACTGTCATGTGTGATATTTCAATATCAATGTCAAGAACTTTAAGTTTAATCTTCATCATCTCAATTCAGCTCAAATCTAACTCAGATCTTGTTTAGATTTGACTCAAACATCTTGTTTAAATTTGATTTAAATGTGATTTAAATGTATTTCAGTTTTGTCTGTACATCATCACATTAAATTGCATTTTGTCTTTCTTTTGCTCAAATCTGACTCAGATCTTGTTTAGATCTGACTCAGACATTTTGTTTAAATCTGACTCAGATGTAATTCAGATGTGTTTCAATTCTCTGTGCATCATCATGTTAAAATGCATCTCATCTCGTCTCACTCTTCAGACATCTTGCTCAGATCTGACTCAGATGTGACTCAGATTTATTCTAGTCTCATCTGTGCTTCATCACATTAAAATGCGTTTACATCAATTCTCATCTCATTTTAATCTTCATCTTCAATTCTTTCTTATTTTATCTTGTTTCTTTTCAACATCTTGCAGAAGCTCAGTCTTGAAGAGAGAAGTTACTGTCATAATGTCAGATCATCAACTCAATTTAGAACATAAATTGTTGATGTTTTAAATAATCTTGATTCATTGAATCTGTTTCGCAGTTCAATGAATCAAGTCATCAATCTAGTCATCATTATCTTAATTTAGTCTCAGCAATTCTGTTTTGATTATCTCAGTCGTATGCATAAATCTTTGCAATCTTAAGTCATAAAACTACTGTCTAGTCTTGATTCTGCTCGATTCATGTATATAAAAGTCGAGTTCTCATTCTTTTCTTTCACTCTTTGTCTTTCATCTTATACATTATCTGATGTATTGTCTTGTATCTAGATTCTATCAAAGTAATAATAATATCAGTCTTTTATATTGATAGTATCTCTAGTTTAGCTCAGTCTTTGACACGATGCAACTGCAAATAAAGTCATCAGATGATGAAGCATATACTCATGCATTGCTTGAACTGATTGCATCTGCGATCAAGAATGTTACAAGATGCCGACTTCTTGAACTATTAAATAATCGTCGTCATCACGAAGAGTTTCAGAGCAGTAGCAAAGATGATGATGAAAACAAAGCTCTTGAAGCAATTTAAAGTGACTAGAACATTCGTTCTTTAACATGTAATCAACGTGAACAAATTTGATACATAGTCTTAAAACTCACTGTTTCAACTGCGTGAAGCAGTCATATAGACTGCGAGTGATTTTCTATCTCAGAGAGTTTTGTTCACTCGATACAAATAGCATAGAGTTTCTCATGAGTTGATCTAATCGATGTCACAAGAATGTATGAATTTATTATTATTATTATTGTTAATATGAATTAAAAGTCTTTGTTTAAAACAATAGAATTGAATAAATCATGAAGTTGATAAATGTTTCATAGCATGATTCAAATCATTTCTTCAACTGAGATGTTATCATTTTTTCAATGACAGAAAACATAGTGATGTTTCTTGATGAAACAATATATGATTATGCAAATGATGTTGTATTTTTCTAATAGAAGTAACTCAGTGATGAAGTTCATAGTTATATCTTTTCAGCATTTCTGCAAAATTGAGAAAGAATGATGAAGTTCATAAGTACTATCTTTAAACATTTTGCTTTGCTAACAGACATGACAGTTTTGAATGTACTGTTTAATCATTGCTTGATGATCTGATTAATAGTAGAAATGCTGAACTAAATCAATCATTCTTTTATTGTCAAAATGAGAGATGAATGACTGATCATGAATTTTCTGCAGCAATTTTATATGCATATTCTTAGAAACTCATAGTAAGTCTTTTCTGAATAAAACATCATCAATGATCTTGCAGTTCTTTAGTTCAATGCTATGAAACTTGAGCTTGTTTTCGCTTATAGCTTGTTTATATTCATTGCAAAGCTCATTCATTTAATTGACATCATGTACACGTTGATAAAGATCAGCTTCAGATTTAATGACTAGAATATTTACTTTATTAAGAATCAGAATAGTCTGATAGTGATCTTTAATGCACTGAGCTGATTCAAAGACATTCATTATAAACATTCTGATAAAAGCATTGACTTTAGTGTTTATTTTATCTGATTAAAATATAATCTGAAAGTTGAACTTTGATAGAATGTTTAAATAGTTTGCTTGATGTTGAGTTAACTGTTTATTTTTCATGAAGATTTTCAAAGTCTGATGATTGATGAATATTTGAATAAGTAGTTCAGTGCATTCAAGCTTGAATCTTCAATGTTTGAAATATTAAATAATGATTAGTAATTTCTTGTTATAAATGTGATAATTGCATTCAACAAGAATCATGCTTTTGCTGTAGAAAGTTACTGAGTGAAGAACATTCTCATCATTGTAGATTAACAACGAGATTTATTTATATGAGATGCTGACTATGAATCTTCTGCAAGCTATGCTTGTCAAAAGAGCTAAACAATCTCATCAACATTAACAGAGCAGTAACAGCGCTTTACTTATGCATTAAGCTCACACACAGTCGAAAAGCGAAGCAATAACAACGCGATCATCGACGCGTTGAAGCTTGCACATACACAGAATAATAGCAACGTCTTTGCATACATGCTGCAGCTCATATACAACATATACACATATATTGCGAAGACATGATTTAGCTTTTGCGCACATACAGATAGACATGATGCAGTAAATCGATCGATTTTTCGCATTTTCAGATCGATTTACACGCAGTGCAATCACACACAGAGCAGTAACAGCGCTTTATTCACACGTTGAACTCATATATGATATACACACATATATTACGAAGACACGATTCAGCTTTTGCACATCTACACGTTTACATGATGCAGTAAATCAATCGATTTTTTTGCTTTATCAGATCAATTTACATGCATTGCAATCATATACATTGCAAAGACACGACACAATCTTTGCTCATATACACAGAACGACAGCAATGTCTTTGCACATGCGCTGCAACTCATATACATCACACATACATATACTGCAAAGACACGACTCAACTTTTGTACATTTACAGACTTGTACAATGCAGCAAATCAATCGATTTTTCCCATTTTCAGATCGATTTACACACATCGCAATTACATACAAAGCAGTGACAACACTTGACTCAGCGTTGAGCTCATATACGACATTCACACATACACTGCAAAGACACGACTCAGCTTTTGCACATTTACACGTTTGCAAAATGCAGTAAATCGATCGATTTTTTGCTTTATCAGATTGATTTACATGCATCGTAATCACATACATTGCAAAGACATGACACAGTCTTTGCTCATATATACAGAACGACAGCAACGTTCTTGCATATCTGCTGCAACTCATATACATCACACATACACACATTGCAAAGACACGACTCAGCTTTTGCACATCTACACGCTTGCATGATGCAGTAAATCGATCAATTTTTCGCATTATCAGATTGATTTACATGCATTGCAATCACATACATTGCGAAGACATGATACAGTCTTTGCTCATATACACAGAATGACAGCGACGTCTTTACGCATGCGCTGCAACTAATATACGACATTCACACAGTCATTGCAAAGACACGACTCAGCTTTTGCACACATACACATCTGTGCAATGCAGTAAATCGATCGATTTTTCGATTTTCTGATCGATTTACATGCGTCGCAAATACATAAATCAAAGCTCATTTAGTTCATTCAGCTGAGTGATCATACAATGAACTTGAAAGCTTACGTCAAAGTGATCAGCTTTTATCTACATAAATCAAAGCTCATCTAGCTCGCTTAGCTTGATGATCATACAGACAAGTTGAAAACTTACGTTGAAGTGATCAGCTTTCACAACTTTGAGTTGTCTATGTAATCACTTTATCATATAAATAGTTCACATGCTCGTATGCGCACTCTATCAATATGACTGTTCAATAAAAAGATATACAGCAGTGATTATGACTAGATTACATGTAATTTAGCATACACACAGCGTTTAAATAATGTCATAGTCATAGACTGCATGCACTTAATGAAGAAATAAAAAAAATCTCATCATTGTACTGTGATAGTATTTCACTCTTAACGTAATTAAATGCATTGATTTTCAGAATAGTCTGTCGTTTTGAATTGAAGTGTTGTAGAACTGAGATTGAGCTGATCTGTTTCTTTAAATCATCAAAAGCTTGAACACAGACTTCATTTCAAACAAAAGATGTATTCTTTCTAATCAGTTGAGTGAATGATTTAACTAGCTTCAAGAAGTTCTTAATGAAATGATAATAGAAGTTAATGAATCTTACAAAGCTCTGAACTTCTTTACTTCTTGAATCAGATTGTAGTATTTTCTACGAAAATTGACTTTCTTATCAGAGTCATTGAACAACTGAGCGAATTCTTTCAAAAGATTCTCAGCGAACTCATAAAGATTAACACAGTCATGTTCTCATTTAATCTGTGTGACTTTGACTGCATCATCGAATAATCTAGAATGAACATAGTTTAAAGTGACTCATTCACTGAGAAAAAGATTTGCATTGATCTCAAGCTTATTCTGAATTTTCGCATATCAATTCTTTTAAATTGATTCAACTTCATCAGTAAACAGTGAAGAGTTTAATATCTTCTGAGCATGAGATTTATTGAAATAGATTGAATTGAAAAAGATGATCTCTTTAGTTACTCAAAGCTTTTCTTCTAACTTTCAATTCTTATCTTGAATTCTTAAACTGACTTTGTCTGATTGCTGTTTAGCTGAATCAAGCTTCTCATAGTGAGTTTTTCAAACTTCGTCGTTGACAATCTGATTAAATAAATCTAGAGCTTTAACTTCTAGATCTCATTGAACTTAAAGATTACTAAAAGCTTGCAGAAATAGTTTCAAATCTGCTTTGATTCAACAAACTAGCTGTGCAATGTTCTTGATTTCTCAGAGTGTTATAGTTTCATTAGTTTCAGTGAAAGCATCAAGAATCAAGATTAATTTACATTTATTTCATATGATATTATTTCTAAGAAAGATGATTACATGTAAGAATAACTTAAAGTTAATAATTGATTTAATATCTTGATCAGAAATAAAATCAAAAGTCTCAAAGTAATGACTTTGATATTCTTTGAAGTGATCTTTTACATATAATCAAGTCATGATGATTTAGTTGATTGAACGAAGAGTGATGCTCAACAGCAAAGAATGAAATCATATTTATAGTATTTAATCTTCAAAAGAGAAAGTCTTTTGTTTAATGATTTAAGTGAATCTACTGTTTAGCTACAGTAGAGTTTAGAAATTATCAAAAGTTTGAACAACATCAATGCGCTGCTTGATTGCAAAGCGCTGTGCATTGATTACATGCAGAGTTTTTATGATCTTGCAGACATCAATAATCTCAATATGCATGTTACAAGCAATTTATATGCAGATGAGAAAGTCAAATAAAACGCAGAACTATGAGAGAAATTGCTTATGAAAATCATTCAATTCAGTATCTCATTGCTGCGTTCATGATAATGAGAACTGAGACAGAATATTCTTGCGTTTGATCTGTTGAGGATGATTAGCAGAAAGAACTTGAATCATGAACATTCTTTAAATCTTCATGCTAACTATGTATAAATCTCATTAAGACTGCATGTCTGTTACTATAATATAAGTAACTCACGAGTCTCATTAAGTTTGACATGAGTAAACTCATGAATCTCATTAATATCATTTAACAGATGTTCAGACATAAGCATTTTATATGCAGATGATATGTTGATGAAAAGACTTCGTTAAAAGAAGAGAAATATAAGCGAGTTAGTAAAAAATGATTTAATTATGCTGTCTGATTAAAAATGTAGCATATGAACATCTTTGCAAGACATGATCAATTTGCACAAGAAAAATCTTTACAAATAACATAAAACAAATGAGTTGCACATCTTATAAGTGAAGTGAGCATTTGCAAGATGTGATATACAATGATAATGATTGTCAATCTTAAGAATTTTATTTCTTCACTGAGCTTTGACTCTTGAATGTCTTGATGATAAAGTCAATCTCTAGTTGAAAACATCATCTGTATAACTTGAGAGAACAGTAATGTATATCAATGTGATTAAAGAAGAAATCAACTGCAATATGCATGCATATTGCTGACAAAATGTCTGCAATTCATGCTTAAGAAGTAAACTGTTGAAATTTAAGCAGCAAGAGATTTTGTTCATCTTGAACTGTGAATCTGCTGCAAGAAAAACTCTTTGAGTGATCTCTTGAGTTTAAAAGAAAAATCAGCATAGAAATCATGTCTTATGTATGTTGCATGCAATGTATGCAACATATTTTCGATAAATAAATCTGAAAAAGACTCAGACATAAGCAAAAGAAATTGCAAGCTCGACATGCATAGCACGTTAAATCTTCGCAATGCTGACACATAAAGTATGCATTACAATAAACATGAATAATTAGAAAAAAATCATTGAAAGATTGATAAAAGATAACACAAGACTTCATGAAGATCTGAAAGTTCTAAGAATAATCTGACTCAAGAAGATAGCAAAGAGCAAGAAGACTCATTCATCACTCATCATAAAAATTGCAATTGAAGTGATAATGAATTAATTAATGAACGTGAACATGCTGAACTTGTATCAAGAATGTGCATGTAAGCTATTTGAAAAGAACTGTTGCATCACACAATGCTTCAGATGTCACGAATTTGATCATATGACTAAGTTCTGCAGAAAGAATCAGCGCTGCGAAAAGTGTGTAAACAAGCATCACATCAAGAAGTGTGTAATGTCTTTGAATAAAAGACGTTGCATCAACTGCAATGAAAATCATGAACTTTGAAGATGCATCTGTCTTAAGTGATGATAGCAGATGAAACAAGCGTTCGAAATCTATAGAAACAGATTATTCAGATACTCTGAAATGTTTAAATACAATCGCGCACTCTTCTCGCTGTTTCTAAACTCTTTAAATTCAATGAACTCTTCAGATTCAATGAATTTCTTAAGCTCAGCAACAATCATGTTGAAAATATGTAGTCAAGTTGCTGATGAATTAATCTGATAAATAGTAAAGATCAAGAAAAGATGAGTTGATCTTTTTTCTTACATAAATAGCAACTCAGACGAGACAACATCTGAGCAAACTCAGAAACATTTAATCAGAAAGTGAGAAAGACTCTCGATGATCAAAAGCATACAAAGAGTCTTCTCATTGCAAAGTCAACAACAGTTATGAATAACTTTATAATAAAACAATCTTTTCTATGAATTTTACAGTACAACATCAGAAAATCATTAAAAATTCAAGAATCATTTTTAATTAATAGAAAAGTTCGCGAATTCAACATAGTAATTATACAGAAGCAAGATTGCAACAACAATGACTTGCAGTCATTTAACTCAGCACACAACTTCTTTCATTTAGTGAAAAACTCGTCATTTCAATCAAGAATATGCATATACATTAATAAATATTTAAGACTCAATCAATGAATAGTAGAAACAGCTGAATCAGACATTTGCTTAATCAGAATATTAACTTGCAACGCAGATGAGAAAATGCAGATACTAAGACTTCTAAACGTTTACAATTCATGCTCACTGTTTATTACATTTATAAAAAGATTTTCAATCATTTTTCATTTAAACAAACTACTCAAGAATGATTGCAAACAACTGATTGTAGAAGATTTCAATTTACATCATTCTCATTAAGAGAAGCGAAAATGCTTCACTCATCATATGATGATTGATACTCTATTAAACATCATTACAAACATAAGACTGAAATTATTACTGAAATCAGACACTATTACTTGTGAAGCTCACAATCAATTTACAATAATTGATTTAGTCTTTAGCAGCGAGAAAATACAGTTCATGACATGCAAGTGCGAGATACGAATCAATCTGCATCAGAGATTGAATCATCTTTTGATCATCACAGAACTATATTTACAAACAATCTTAGTGCAACTTTCAACTCAACAACTTTGAAAGAAAATAAATACAGAAGCATTAAATGCTGATCTGCAAATACATTTATCTTTGAATCACTCTTTAGATGACAAGACTATAATAAATGACAAAGTGTGCAAGATTATCAGAATGTTACAGAAGATCATTAAGAAATTTATTCTTTTGATAAAGTCATTAAATTAAGCAAAAGACTTTTGAAATCAAAGCTGTTTCAAAGTAGTAATGAAATCAAAATGATTGCAAATCATATGAAAAATGCAAGATACATTAGAAGCGTGAAATGAATATCTGAAGCACAATAATCATAAAAACAAGATCATACAACAAATGAAATGTGCACACTTTAGATCACAAATGCATGAGTTGAGCGAAGCACTCAAATTAATATGATGCTTTGCAAAATGAGTTAAAATTGAAAGTCAGTTATTTAAAAAGCTCTTTCAGTTTTCGTCATTGAAGTGAAGCAACATTGATCATATGATAACAATGTTCAAGAAAAAAATCGAGATACTGTGAGAAAAGTTCTTTCTCTCATCTTCTTAAGTGAATGTCAGCAACATTGCAAAATCATTCATATTTCTGACAATCTCATTCAATTCATGCATCACAAAAGATGAAGTGAAGCAGATAATCAGATGAATAAAAGCAGACAAAGCATCAAATGCTTCAAATATTTCAAACAAAGTGCTTTAAGCAAGTCTTGCAGAACTGATTTCAGTACTGACGAGTTTATTCAATGCATGCATGATATACAAATATCATTTGAAGTAGTTTAAAAAGACTCAGACAATAGTACTATATAAATTAAAGAAAAGCAATCATATTGATTCAAAGATGTATTGATTCATTGCTTTACTCAATATCATGAGCAAAGTTCTGAAGTCAATCATAATTAAAAGACTGAGTAATATAATCAAGACTCATTGCATGTTATTTAATGCTCAAATGAGAGCAAGATGTAAGCAATTCGTGATCTTGATATTAAATTTACTAATATATTAAGTTCACACAGTATGAGATTGCAAAATTAAATACATAGTATTCATGTTAAGTTTAAACATTATCAAAGTGTTTAATTAAGTCTCACACATCAGACTTCTGCATACGCTGAAAATGAAAAAAACATCAAGTTACATAATTGAATGAACATGCAGCTTTCTAAAAGATCAAGAAACTTCGCTAATATTCGATGAATAAATGAGCATTATGCGTAAGATAAACGCAGACATATCTCAGAAATCTTTCATTTTATCTATTTTCTTTCTATTTTTCAACGCAAGTTTAATCAAAAAATGCAAAGCATTGAGAATCAAAGTCGAAGTACTCAACTTTGTAAATAACATTAACATTCTAGTTTATGACAGATTCATTGAAGAAATTTGCAGAATGCTGAGTAAAGCATATAACGCATGCGCGAAATGAGCTTGCATTCATGATGCAATGTTCACATCAGAAAAGTACAAGCTTACACATTTCACTAGAAAATTGAAGAGATTCGACATGATGACTAGCATACAGATAGAAAGCTCAGTCATCAAGTTGAAATCAGATGTACGAGTTTTAAAGATTCAACTGAACATGAAGCTATGATGAGATGCGCATCTTTGACAAATAGAAGTGAGTCACGTCACAAGAATGCTGACACTTAGTCATCTTGAAGTCTTCACATAAAAAGCAATCTTCACAAAGACAAGACAAGTATACTCAGCAATAATGAGATCAGAAATAACATTTAAAGCATCAATCTGACATCAACATAACAAAAAGAAAGAATTGTTGAGCAAAGAATGCAAACTAGAAACACTTCAGAATCAGACTTTGCATCATGTGACAGAAGTGTTTAAAAGAGTAAGCATTGAAACTTTGAAAACAGAAATATACATAAGTTCATTACATGTTCATTTGAACATGCTATAAGACAAGATCATGCTACGCAGTTAAATCAATGATTAAATGCAGAAGATCAGATAAACATGTGAACTAATATACACTCATCTGACGAAAGTTAATCACATCATTTCTCACTTATTCATCATTAAGAAAATAATACTTCTGAATGTCTTCATTCAAGAAGATGCAAAAATACAGTTAAGATGCAAATAATGCATTCTCTTCTTCACAATGATTTCAACAAGTAATAGCATTGCAATAACACAGTATCATAAAGATCAATGAAATCAATGCAATCTCAGCACAAAGATTGCATCTGAGCAATAAAATGATAAAGATGCGTGATGATTTTCAGAAAGCAGAAAGCATTCTTGCAATGTATATCAAAATTGAACGCATAGATTTGAATGTTTATCTGCATTCTAAAAATGTTTCAGATATGAATAGCTTGTAATGTGACTGCAAATAAAGTCATCAAATGATGAAACATGTACTTATGCATTGCTTGAACTGATTGCATCTGCGATCACATCTGCAATTTGTAAAGAGTGACAGAGACAGATTTTAGCGCTTTTAGCGATCAATATCTCAAATATTCGTTTAATCTCATGTCTCAGATTTGCGTCACTTTTAGCTGATACATATTCATAAAAGCATCAACATCTCTAGAACTTCTAAGAGCGCAGTATGCGTCTTTGATGTTTGATTCAACAAACACGATTCTGACACTTGTAGCATTGATAGTTGCAACGTTAAATAATTAATTTGACTATTTAAATAATAGCTATTTACACAGTTTAATATATGCGCTGAAAAAGTTAATGAAGAAGTCAATGAGAAAGTTAATGAGGTAGAAAGTCATGTAGAATGTTCGATATGAAGTCACGTAGAATGTACGATAGAATCATATTTGATGCTCAATAGAAAACAAAGTTGATTCTTGAATGATGTGTAGAAAGATCAATAGAAAGCTCGATTGAAAGATCAGTAGATAGCTCAATGAAAAGCTTGATCGAAAGATTAGTAGAAAGCTCGATCGATAGCTCAGTAGAACGCTCGATCGAAAGATCAGTAGAAAGACAATAATAGCTCAGTAGATAGCTCAATAGAAAGTTCGATCGAAAGATCAGTAGAAAGATCAGTAGAAAGACGATAATAGCTCAGTAGATAGCTCAATAGAAAGTTCGATCGAAAGATCAGTAGAAAGATTCATGATAACTCAGTAGATAGCTCAGTAGAACGCTCGATTGAAAAATCAGTAGAAAGACGATGATAGCTCAGTAAATAACTCAATAGAAAGTTTGATCAAAAGATCAGTAGAAAGATCAGTAGAAAGATTGATGATAGCTCAGTAGATAGCTCAATAGAAAGCTCGATTGAAAAATCAGTAGAAAGATCAGTAGAAAGATCAGTAGAAAGATTGATGATAGCTCAGTAAATAGCTCAATAGAAAGTTTGATCAAAAGATCAGTAGAAAGATCAGTAGAAAGATTGATGATAGCTCAGTAAATAGCTCAATAGAAAGTTCGGTCGAAAGCTCAGTAGAAAGACGATAATAACTCAGTAAATAACTCAGTAAATAGCTCAGTAAATAACTCAGTGAAAAGCATTGTTTGAAGCACTGTTTGACTTGTGTTATGCGCTCGATCGACGCGTATTTTGAAACATGTAAAGTGTTTAATAGAAAGCTCGATAGAAAGTTCAATATTGATTCATGAAGAATGCTTTCTATTGAGCTAATTAGCAATGAATAATGAAGTAAGATCATGAAGTAAATCATGAAGTGAATAATTCGTGTTTAAACACGTCGCATGAAGCATGTTTTGAAGTGAGTAGATTGACTAGTAGATGAATGAGTAGATAGTTGAGTTGATAGCTGAGATGATAACTGAGTTGATAGCTGAACATGTAAGTATTTTGATTGTTGTTGTTCTGAAAGGTAAAAACTACGAAGAAAGAAAGAAGATGAAAACTTCAAACTCTCTAGCGTCAACTTTATAGAGCTCGAAGCGAAGATTATCGAGTAAATAAGATAGATAGCTGAGCATTTGAGATGACGAGTACTATAGATAGAAAGTCATGTAGAAAGAATTGTTTGAAGCACTGTTTGACGTGTTTTATGCGCTCAATCAACGCATTTAGTAGAGTATTTGATAGAACTTTTGATAGAAAGTTTGATAGAGTATTTGATAAAGCGTTTGATAAAGCTTTTGATAGAGCGTTTGATAGAAAGTTTGATAGAGTATTTGATAGAGCGTTTGATAGAGTATTTGATAAAGCGTTTGGTAGGAAATTCGATAGAAAGTTCAATAGAGCGAGAAGATGAGCGAGAAGATGAGCGAGAAGATGAGCGAGAAGATGAGCGAGTAAGTGAGCGAGTAGGTGAGTGAGTAGAGTGCTGAGCGAGTAGGTGAGCGAGTAGATGAGTGAGTAAGTGAGCGAGTAGGTGAGCGAGTAAATGAGCGAGTAGATGAGCGAGTAGATGAGCGAGTAGATGAGCGAGTAGATGAGCAAGTAGAGTGCTGAGCATGTAGATGAGCGAGTAGGTGAGCGAGTAGATGAGCGAGTAAATGAGCGAGTAGATGAGCGATTGTCAACATATGCAACATATGCATGAAAGCGAAATTCAGCTCAGTGCATATGAACAAACGCAGATTTTATCAACAAAAGCGAGATACAGTTCAAAGATATATGAATAAACACAGATTTTGTCGACAAAAGCAGATCGCAGTCTAACAAGATCAGCTTAAATTCGAATTTTATTTCGCTTTAAGCGATAAATGTCACTTTAGCTAAACTCTAAAATTTTGTTCACTTTACAAACTGTTGTGACAAGAATGTTACAAAATACTAACTTCTTGAACTATTGAATGATCATCATCATCACAAAGAATCTCAAAGCAGTAGTAAAAATGATGATGAAAATGAAGTTTTTAAAGCAATTTAAAGTGACTAAAACATTCATTCTTTAACATGCAATCAACATGAACAAATTTGATACATAGTTTCAAAACTCACTGTTTCAACTGCGTGAAGCAGTCATATAAACTGCAAGTGATTTTCTATTTCAAAGAGTTTTGTTCACTCAATATAAATAGCATAAAGTTTCTCATAAGTTGATTTAATTGATGTCACAAAAGTGTATGAATTTATTATTATTATTAATGATTTGAGTGATTCTTTAACAATCAATGAAAATTCTTTATTGTTGCTTCTATTGATTGATTTGATTCTCAAGCAATTCACGAAAATTCTTTATCATTGATTCTTTTAATCGAATGAACTTTATCTACTTAATGAGTGATTAAATCATTTAATGATTCAAACGAGAATTCTTTATCATTGATTCTATCAAATTCTTTAATGTTGTTCAGTCTTTCAATTGCATCAATCATCAAATAAACAAATTTCTTTAAACTTATTCTATTTGAATGAGTATCTTGAATAAATAATGATATTGATATTATGTGATTAATGAATTCTTAAAGTAATGTTAAAATCATGTTTAAATATTCAGTTTAATTATGTTGTAAATAAAATGTTTGATTCAATAAAAATAGCTATAACTAAGACTTTAAGACTATAGAAGAAAGAAGATATAAAAGATAAAAAGAATATGCTTTATATAGTAGTTACTCAGATTCGATGTTAGTCTTAACGAGAACATATTGAAACATAAGAAAGATGTTGATTTAAAAGATGTTTGCAATACAAAGAAATGTGTTTGTCATAAACATCTGTTAAGTACTCATAACATAAAGAAGTGTGTTTATTTAAAAGATAATAAAAGCTGATTAAAAAATGTTAAAGAAGAGAAAAGATGTTGAGTCATATTTAAGTCAAATCTGAATCAGATTTAAATCAAATCTTGACTAAATCATAATTAACTTTAATTAATATGCAATCAACTCACTAGCATTAATTATATAATAATTAAAGTTAAATCTTTTGACCTTATTTAATTCTGATGCATTCATAACAGAAAAATTATTCAACTTTCATTCAAGTTTTTATTAAGAACTTAAATGATTTATACATCATCATTTTTATAGTGTTAATGAAAATGAAATGAAGTCATTATGAAATTGTTTTGCAAAAGTAAAGACTTTCAATGCTTTTAAAGAAGTATCATGATAAAATCATAAAAAAAACTAAACTGATTATTAAATTAAGTTTTAAATTAACATTTTGAATTTGACTTAATTTAAAGTTGAGTTACTTACATTTTCAATTTAACTTAAGTTAAGTTAAGCATATTTTCAACTTGACACAATTCAACTTAACTAAAGATCAAGTCAATTTAACTTAATTTATTAAAAACTTAAACGTAATATTAAAAATGTTAAAAATAGAAATAATCACAATGCATGCATCATAAATTTTGAAAAAGAGCATTATAAACAAGACAAAGTTTTTTTTCTTTTTTTTTCTTTAAGTTTTACATGCTTATGCAGTCTAAGACTATGAAACACGATGCTATCTATCTAAATAGTAGCATTGAAGCGCTGTGTATATGCTAAATTACATGTAATGTAGTCATAATCGCTGCTGTATATCTTTTCATTGAGCAGTCAGATCATTAGAGTGCGCATATGAGCGCGCGACATGTCTATATAATCAAGTAATCATATAGACAAATTGAAATTGTGAAAGCTGATCACTTCAACGTAAGCTTTCGAATTTGCTGTTTGATCATCTAGCTGAGTGAACTAGATGAGCGATCGATGTGTTGTGAAAGTTAATCACTTCGACGTGAGCTTTCGTTCGCTGTTTGATCATCTAGTTGAGCAGACTAGATAAGCTTTGATTTATGTAGATGAAAGCTGATCACTTTAACGTGAGCTTTCAAGTTCGCTGTATGATCACTCAGCTGAACGAACTAAATGAGCTTTGATTTATGTATTTGCAATGTATGTAAATCAATCAGAAAATCGAAATCGATCGATTTACTGCGTCGCACAGATGTGTATGTGCGCAAAAGCTGAGTCGTGCCTTCGCAATGACTGTGTAAATGTTGTATATTAGTTGCAGCGCGTGTGCAAAGACGTTGCTGTCGTTCTGTGTATATGAGCAAAGATTGTGTCGTGTCTTTGCAGTGTATGTGCTTGCGATGCATGTAATTCGATCTGATAATGCGAAAAATCGATCGATTTACTGCATCATGCGAGCGTGTAGATGTGTAAAAGCTGAGTCGTGTCTTCGCAGTGTGTGTGTGTGTGTGTGTGTGATGTATATGAGTTGCAGCATGTGCGCAAAGACGTTGCTGTCATTCTGTATATATAAGCAAAGACTGTGTCATGTCTTTGCAATGTATATGATTGCGATGCATGTAAATTGATCTGATAAAGCAAAAAATCGATTGATTTACTGCATTTTGCAAACATGTAGATGTGCAAAAGCTGAGTCGTGTCTTCGCAATGTATGTGTGAATGTCATATACAAGTTTAACGCTGAGTCAAGCGTTGTCACTGCTCTGTGTGTGGTTGCGATGTGTGTAAATTGATCTGAAAATGAGAAAAATCAATCGATTTGCTGCATCACGCAAGTCTGTAAATGCGCAAAAGCTGAGTCATGTCTTTGCAATGTATGTGTATATGTCATATATGAGCTGCAGCATGTATGCAAAGACGTTGCTGTCATTTTGTGTATGTGCAAGCTTCAACGCGTAGATGATCGCGTTGTTATTGCTTCGCTTTTCAACTGTGTGTAAGTTCAACATGTGAGTAAAGCGCTGTTACTGCTCTGTCAATGTGAATGAGATTGTTCAGCTCTTCTGACAAGCATAGCTTGCAGAAAATTTGTAGTCAGCATCTTATACAGATAAATCTCGTTGTTGATCACGCTAAAACGTCTAAACATTTACAATTCATGCTCATTGTTTACTACATTTACAAAGAGATTTTCAATCATTTCTCATTTGAATGAACTACTCAAGAATGACTGCAAACAACTAATCATAAAAGATTTCAATCTACATCATTCTCATTGAGAGAGATGAAGATGCTTCACTCATCATATGATGATTGATACTTTACTAAACATCATTACAAATGCAAGGCTGAAATTATTGCTGAAATCAAACATTATTACTTATAAAACTCACAATCAATTTACGACGATTGATCTAGTCTTTAGCAGCAAGAAAATACAGTTCATGACATGTAAATGCAAGATACAAATCAACTTGCATCAAAAATCAAATTATCTTTCGATCATCACAAAGCTATGTTTACAAACAATCTTAATGCAACTCTCAACTTAATGACTTTGAAAGAAAATAAATACAAAAGCATTGAATGCTTATCTGCAAATGCATTTATCTTTGAAACGCTCTTTAGATGACAAGATTATGATGAATAACAAAGTGTGTAAGATTATCAAAGTGTTATAGAAGATTATTAAGAATTCTACTTTCTTGACAAAGTCATCAAATTGAGCAAGAGACTTTTGAAATTAAAATCAAAATGATTGCAAATCATATGAAAAACGTAAAATACATTAAAAGTGTGAAATGAATATCTGAAGCACAATGATCATAAAAACAAGATCATTCAACAAATGAAATGCATACACTTCAAATTACAAATGCATGAGTTAAGCGAAGCACTCAAATCAATATGATGGTTTGCAAAATGAGCTAGAATTGAAAGTCAGCTATTTAAAAAGCTTTCTCAGTTTTCATCATTGAAGTGAAGCAACATCAATCATATGACAACAACGTTCAAGAAAAAAATCGAGATACTGTGAGAAAAGTTCTTTCTCTCATCTTTTTAAGTGAATGTCAACAACATCACAAAGTTATTCATATTTCTGACAGTCTCATTCAATTCACGCATCACAGAAAATGAAGTGAAGCAGACAATCAGATAAGTAAAAGCAGACAAAGCATCAGACGCTTCAGATATTTTAAACAGAATGCTTTAAGTGAGTCTTGCAAAACTGATCTCAGAATTTATTTAATATATGCATAATACACAAGTATCATTTGAAGCAGTTCAAAAAGACTCAAACAATAGTATTACATAAATCAAAGAAAAGTAATTATATTGATTCAAAGATGTATTGACTCATTGCTTTGTTCAATATCATAAGCAAAGCGCTGAAGTTAATCATGATTAAAAGACTGAGTGACATAGTTGAGACTCATCATATGCTATCAAATGCTCAAATGAAAGCAAAATGCAAACAATTCATGATCTTGACATTAAATTTACTAATAAATCAAGTTCACATAATGTGAGACTGTGAAATCAAATATGTGATTTTCATGCTAAGCTTAAACATTGTTGAAGCATTCAATCAAGTCTCACATGTCAAACTTCTGCATACATTGAAAATTAAAAAAATGTTAAGTTACATAATCAAATGAACATGCAGCTTTCTAAAGAATTAAGAGATATTATTAATATTCGATGAATAAATGAGCAATATACATGAGATAAATGCAAACATATTGTAAAGATTTTTCATTTCATCGATTTTCTTTTTATTCTTCAACGCAAGTCTAATTGAAAAATGCGAAGCATTGAAAATTAAAATTGAAATGCTTAACTTCATAAATGATATTAACATTTTAGTCTATGACAAATTCACTAAAGAAATTTGCAGAATACTGAGCAAAGCACACGACATCTGTGCGAAATAAGCTTGCACTCATGACGTAATGTTCGCATCAGAAAAGTATGAGCTTATGCATTTCACTAGAAAATCGAAAAGATTCAACATGATGACTAGCATATAAATAGAAAACTTAATTATCAAATTGAACTCAGATGTATGAGTTCTAAAGATGCAACTGAACATGAAACTGAATGAGACGTGCATCTTTGATAAATAAAGATGAATCACATCACAAAAATACTGATACTTAGTTGTCTTGAAGTTTTTACATTAGAAGCTATCTTCACAAAAGTGAGACAAGTATACTCAGCAGTAGTGAGATCAGAAATTGCATTCGAAGCATCAGTTTGACATTAACGTGACAAGAAAAATAAACTGTTGAGCAAAGAATGCAAACTAAAAACACTTCAGAATCAGATTCTGTGTCACGTAGCAGAAGCATTCAAAAGAGTAAGCATCAAAACTTTAAAAACAGAAACATACATAAGTTCGCTACATGTTCATTTAAACATGCTACAGAACAAGATCATGCTACATAGTTGAATTAATAATTGAACACAAGAGATTAGATAAGCATGCAAACTAATATATGCTCATTTGACGAGAGTTAATCACGTCATTTCTCACTTATTCATCATCAAGAAAGTAATGCTTCTGAATATTTTAATTCAAGAAGACACAAGAATACAGATGAAACACAGATGATTTTCTTTCTTTGTGACAGCTTCAATAAGTGATAGCATCGCAATAGTGCAGTATCACAAAGATCAATGAAATCAATGATGAGCAAAGTACAAAGAACGCGTTGCAGATGTCAATGCAATCTCAGCACAAAGATTGCATCTGAGTAATAAGATGATAAAGATGCATGATGATTTTCAGAAAGCAAAAAGCATTCTTGCAATGCACATTAAAATTGAACGCATAGATTTAAATGCTTATCTGCACTTTAAAAATGTTTCAGACATGAATAGCTTGTGATGTGACTGCAAATAAAATCATCAAATGATGAAGCATGTATTCATGCATTGCTTGAACTGATTGCATTTGCGATCAAAATGTTACAAGATGTTGACTTCTTGAACTATTAAATAATCATCATCATCATGAAGAATCTCAGAGCAGTAGTTGTCATGATTCTAGTCTTGTCAGACTCAGCCTTCTAGTCTTATCAGATCTATTCTCGCTTCGTCATCTTGACTAGTTTCTATTGAGCCTAGCGTCGGCTGAGAAACACACATATGTAGTCAGCTTCTTTCTCGTAGCTATCTTTCTTTCTTAGCATTTATCTTCTAGTTAAATGACATCTCTATCTGACTCGCTCTAGACAGGTCTCTAACATTAGATAAATGCTCATCATTTACTATTCTGCTATCGACGAATAGACGATATGAAACAATCTATTCAGTAAGAAAAATTTGCAAGAGATTCTTCAAATTTGCATCATCATTTTAAATCGCAAGAAATTCTTCGATTCTACACTCATTTTCATCATTTTATTCGCAAGAAATTCTTCGAATAAAGCACTCAATTATTACCTGAAATTCACAAGAGATTCTTTGAATTTTCACTCATCAAAAAACATCAATTCAAAACATCAATTTCTCATCTACTCTTACCTCAACAACTTCTATCTTCTCTCATCATGACACGTGACGTCGAGTCAGTTGAGCTTCGAACAACTCGTCTGCTTAGAAGCACTGTCAATAGAAGAGTTTCACTTCTACTCATCAATGCTTCAGTCGAAGCTGAGAAAGCTGTCATCTCATGAAACATAAACATCGAAGAACAACTGTTTCATTGAGTCAGCAATCAACTTGACAAAGTCATCAATATGCTGAACGAGCTTCGAAGTCAGCGAGACTTGACTCTACAACTCAATGAACACTGACTTCTCGTACAAGACGATCACAAAAAGAGAGCGAAACAACTAGAAGTCGCTTTTGATAA
>JAABUV010000354.1_pt1 | contig 69834 bp, 61 predicted proteins | sample 5559971 | NCBI WGS metagenome assembly JAABUV01 (sample SAMN10711881, study PRJNA513362) | rock metagenome | isolation source: Antarctica rocks | place: Antarctica: Victoria Land, Knobhead nord | collected 2015-12-19 | reverse complement strand
CAGCCACTTCGATCTGCCGCAACAGGTTCACCACCTGCTCAGGTTGGTACTTTTTCCCACGTCCCATACGCTCTCCTCGTCCAGTTCTCTCTTAGCCACTGGTACAAAGCAAGCCGGGCACTCCAGCACGAGCCTTGTGGATGATGTAGGTCCCTGGCAACACTGACGAAACACGTAATAGCCGTCGAAATCGGTTACGCTCTCTTGACGTTATTTGAGCGGCTATCTGGCAGCAGGTTCGCAAGGGGAATCAGCCGAACAGTTGCCCGACGGGCGGGTACGTTGCTGTCATTGCACATTATGCGCCCTCGAGCCAACCTGCTTCTCTGCTTTGAGATTGCCACTTGCGCCTTGGCTAATGCGAGTACAAGAACATCGCCAAAAGGCGAGGTGGTATGCACTGATCTCCATTCTTGCTTGACGACACGTGAGAGTTAATTCACCGCCTACCATCCTCGCCGATATCCCCAATGTCCGGCAGCAGGGAACACGGCTCGGAACCTGGCTGACCCGGGGCAGGCGAAGGAGCTGCTAGTCGTCCCCGACCGGCCGACCTCATCTTGGCGCTCCTGGTCGGCTGCGCCGTGCGGCGGCGGGAATTCGCCTATCTTGCGATCGAAGACACCCGGGAGAAGGTCTTCGGTCGGTCAATACGACCTTGATCGAGCTTTATTGGAGATAGGTCCGTGATCAGCCGAAAGATCGAAGCCGCCGATTGGAGTGCAGGAGTTGTGGACCAACTCGCCGGGTTCCTCGCCAGGACCGACCTTGTCTCCGTGGCTTCACCCGGCGGGACCTCCTCAGAATGAGGCATAAATCTGATATAACCTTGTCGCCGGTAGCCGGCGAGATCAGTCCCCTGAAAGTCGGCTGGTCAAGGTAGATATAAAATTGGGTGATTGGCTTGGCGCGAGCGCATCGTCGCCGCCCGCTGACACACACCTACACGATAGGGCAGCCCGGTACCTGAGCCTGAGCGAAAACAACATGCCAGCATCGAATAGATCATGAGTTCTCCAGATATTCCCGCAATCGCGTCGCCCGCCACATTTGGCCCCGATTGCCACCCTGTCCGTTTCGACTTCGACAACACCTATGCGCGATTACCGGAGCGCTTCTACGCCCGGCTAGACCCGACTGCGGTGACGGCCCCTCGCCTGATCAAGGTGAATGTGGAACTTGCCCGAAATCTCGGGCTGGATCCGAACGCGCTGACGAGTGCGCCAGGCGTGGAGATCCTGGCCGGCAACCGCGTCGCGGAAGGGGCCGAGCCTTTGGCCATAGCCTATGCTGGCCATCAGTTTGGGTATTTCGTGCCGCAGCTTGGCGATGGCCGCGCCAACCTGCTAGGCGAGGTGATGGGGCGTGACGGCGTGCGCTACGACATCCAGCTTAAGGGCTCCGGCCCGACGCCTTTCTCGCGTCGCGGCGATGGCCGAGCCGCGCTCGGTCCAGTCCTACGCGAGTACATTGTGAGCGAGGCGATGGCGGCGCTAGGCATGCCGACCACCCGGGCCTTGGCTGCGGTGACCACGGGGGAACGGGTGCTACGAGAAACAGTCCTGCCTGGAGCCGTGCTGACCCGGGTAGCAGCGAGCCATCTACGCGTCGGCACCTTCGAGTATTTCGCCGCACAGGGCGACACGGAAGGAACGCGCCTGCTGGCAGACTACGCGATCTCCCGACACTACCCAGAAGCCGCGCAGGCGAAGCAGCCGTATCGGGCCTTGCTGGATGGCGTGATCGCCCGGCAGGCGCACCTGGTAGCACAATGGATGCTCGTCGGCTTCATCCATGGCGTGATGAACACCGACAACACTTCCATCTCGGGCGAGACAATCGATTACGGCCCCTGCGCCTTTATGGAGGCCTATGATCCGGACACGGTGTTCAGCGCCATCGACCTTGGAGGACGCTATGCCTATGGCAACCAGCCCCGCGCCGCACACTGGAACCTTACGCGTCTCGCCGAGGCACTGCTGCCCCTTTTGGAGCACGAAGAAGAGCCTGGAGAGGCCGCGCTAGCCTCGGCTAAGCAGGCGCTCGCCGCCTTCCATCCGCAGTTCGAGGTGGCTCATGGGGCCGGCCTACGCCGCAAGCTTGGCCTTTTTACGGAGCGCGAGGGCGATGCCGCGCTGGCCGAGGATCTGCTGGAGCGTATGGCTGTCAATCGTGCCGATTTCACCCTGACCTTTCGTGGGCTGTGCGATGCGGTGGCCGGGCCGGAAGGCGACAGTAAGGTCCGCGCGCTGTTCGCCGACCAGGGCGCTTATGACTCGTGGGCTGACGGATGGCGCAGGCGCCTAGAAGAAGAGCCCGTCTCGGGGCAGACGCGCGCTGCAGCCATGCGGTTAGCAAATCCGGCATTCATTCCGCGCAATCATGTGGTGCAGGCAGCGCTCGATGCCGCTGCTGTCGGGCAGGATTTCCAGCTTTTCGAGGAGTTGCTGGACGTCGTGTCACGTCCATACGAGGACAGGCCGGACCTGAAGCGGTATGGCACGCCAGCCCGCCCCGAGGAGTGCGTCAGTCGGACTTCCTGCGGGACGTAAGCGGTGGGACCACGATAGGGGCCCGCACGCGACGACGTCGCCTTGATGTCACTCCGGAGAATCGGGGCATGTGGGATACGCTTCTCGCGGTCCGGGCTGCCTCACGGTCCGAACCTACCGCAGCCAGTCAGGCGCTGCGGTAGCTGAGCGATCTAAATCAGCATCGGCGCATCCGGCAGCTATAGAGCGTTTCGTAGCTGCCGAACATCCTGTGGTGGGTGCTGATTGCAGGCGGAGCCGTGACGATCGGGTCGTCGTGTCTCTTCGGTTCCGGCAGTAAGGTCCTTCACACGTTTCAGGTCTCAGCCTCTTCGTTGCTCATCGGCTCGGTGCTTGTAGCGATTGCTGAAATTAACCGGCCCTTTCAGGGCTCCGTGCACGTTAGCGATATCGCATTTCGACGAGCGCAGCAGACCATGGTGCATTACGAATAACCGGTGTTCTCCAAGTGAGATCCTAATTCCACGATGAAGGATATATAACGTGCTGGTGTACATATTGCGCGTAAAGCTGGCCTGGAATGCGCTCATAACTCGACTGAGCACGCAGTTCCGAAGTCGCAATAGGCGTACTTGAACTCCGCAGCCATTAACGATAGAAGGACCGCCACCCATAAGCCCGCGCCGCGTGAGGTGCACTACTATGGCCAGAGCGGTGAGTATCCCTATACTCTTCGATCACACGCATGCACTCTCATGGTGGATAGATCTCGACCGCGACCGACATTGCGACCTTTCTTGCGGCTCTGTTCTCACCGATAGACAAGCAAAGCTCTCTTTCTATCAGGCCGCGAGTCTTGCAGTCATAACCCAAGGCAGCAGGGCAAATCCCGGCTACGCCTGCGGGCCGTTAATCAGGTTGGAACCGTGGCATGCGGGAGCCTGCCCGGGACCATGAGCCTGATGGTCCATACAGGTCTTGGCAGCGGTTCTGAATACCCGCAGCGATAGGCAGTCGACCGGCACAGACCTCGACTCAATGCTCTGGGCGCTTGCTAGCAGCGTCCGCAGTGGCATGCCTGACATAATCCTGCACGCCAGCGTTGTATGATTCCGCGCCCCGGCCATCCAAGCGCATCAGCAGCCGTCTAATAGAAGCAATAGTTTGCCGAACTTAGAGCGCCCCATCAACGGGATGGCGCTTCTCCCCGGTTCGATGTTACCGAAGCCCTGTCCGCAGTCGTTATCCACGATCGCCCAAGTCACTCGTTACCTAGTGGCAGTTGGGTCCCCTAGCGGACAGAGTGGATGCACCCCGGAGAGCAACGTCTCCCACCAGGCGCCGGTCAATACAATAACCGACCGGCGCGTGACTATGCGGGGCTATCTTCAGGCGTTCATGCTGACCGACTCCTGCTGCTTGAGGGCGTTTTCTTCGGCTTTAGCGCGAGAGGCCTTGTTGCGTTGGGAGCGGAGCTTCATGAAGGCTTTGGCTTCGACATAGAGGCGGGGAACATCTCGGTTGACGATGGCCTTCCAAACTACGCGGGCGGCTGCCTTTGGGCGGAAGTAGTATTCATCGTAGAACTTGTGCACCATCTCCATAACGTATTCGACGGGGAGGCCGGGGTACTCGATATGGGCCATCTGGTGGCCGCCGCCGTCCTGCATATTTTCGTTGGTGATGAAGCCATTCTTGTGAGCGAAGTCGTAGAACTCGGTGCCGGGGTAGGCGTGGGCGATGGAGACCTGGATGGTCTCGCAGTCGAGGGTCTTGGCGAAGTCGATGGTATTGCGGATGGATTGTTTGGTCTCCCCAGGAAGACCAAGGATAAAGTCGGCGTGGATGATGAGTCCGAGGTCGTGACAGTCCTTGACGAAGTCGCGGGCGCGCTCGACGGTGGCGCCCTTTTTAATGTTTTTGAGGATCTGCGGGTCGCCGGACTCGAAGCCGACGATGAGGAGGCGGCAGCCGGCATCCTTCATGGCCTTGAGGGTGCCGCGGTCGGTGGTGACGCGGCTGGTGCAGGACCAGGTGATGCCGATGGGCTTGAGTTTGGCGCAGAGCTCAACGGTGCGCGCTTTTTGGATGTTGAAGGTGTCGTCGTCGAAGAAGAACTCCTTGACATGAGGGAAGTTCTCCTTGGCCCACTTCATCTCGGCCGCCACATCGTCTGTAGACCGCTTGCGCCAAGCATGACCCGAGAGGGTCTGGGGCCAGAGGCAGAAGGTGCACTGGGCGGGGCAGCCGCGAGTGGAGTAGAGGGCGATGTAGGGATGGAGGAGGAAGGGTACGTTGTACTTGGTCACGTCCATGTCGCGCTTGTAGATCTTGGTCGCCCAAGGCATGGCGTCGAGGTCTTCGACCTGAGGGCGATCGGGATTGTGCTGGATTATGCCGGACGCGTCCTTGTAGGAAATGCCGAGGATTTCGTTGAGGGGTTTGCCTTGGGCGAACTCTACGACGGAGAAGTCGAACTCGCGGCGGCAGACGAAGTCGAGGACGGGGCACTCGTTGAGGGCGCGGTCGGGGTCGGTGGTGACAGGGGGGCCGACGAAGGCGATCTTGATGGTGGGATTGGCGCGCTTGATGGCTTCAGCGAGGGCATGGTCGCCGGTCCAGCCGACGGTCGAGGTGAAGAGGACGAGGAACTCGTAGCTCTTGGCGATCTCGATGGTCTGGTCGGCGGAGACGTGGTGGGGCGGGGCGTCGAGGAGCTTGGAACCCTCCAACATGCCGGCGGGATAGGCGAGCCAGACGGGGTACCAGTACGACTCAATCTCGCGGGTGGCGGGCCAGCGGGAGCTGGCCCCGCCGTCGAAGTTTTCAAAGGAGGGCGGGTTCAGGAACAGCGTCTTTAGAGGTGCCATGTGTGCTATAAGTTTACCATTTTGTAAAGGGTAGGGAAGCGTGTGCGGGGGGACGGGATGATTTCCGCGCGAAAGCGTGTTCGCGAGGTGGATGGGAATTCGGCCGCCCAGAAGAAGGTTCACGCTTGGGGGAGATGAGTTTGAGTGAGCATGGAGCGGTGAACGCGCGGGAAGAACGGCGAGGCCTGCAGCGATAGTGGATCAGGGTTGGAGGGGGGTGGCGGAGACGGGTGCCCCAGGAGAGGTCCGGCTCTGAGCGCTGGATTTGAGCCATCTCTCGAGTTCGCCGGTTTGACGAAGGAGGTTGACCTGAGCCTGTTGCAATTGGAAGCGGGCGTCCAGAACGGCGAGGAACTTTTCCCGCTCGGCGATACGAGCATTCTGCTCGTCCCGGGGCGTCATTTGCTGGCCGTTGGGGTTGCCGGAGTTGAGTTGGACGAGAAGGATATCGAGCTGCTGCTGCGCGAGTTGCTGATCGAGCGCGGCGACCTCGGCGCGGACGGCGAGTTCAAGCGCGGTGCGCCCGACGCGGAGGCGGCCCTCAGTGAACTGATCCCGGGCTTGTTCGGCCTCGCGCTCGGCGTGAACTGCGTCCGCCGCAGATCCCCGGGCTTTGGCGAGGTGGCCCCGATCGAAGAGCGGAACGTTGATCTGGATCCCGATCTCGGCGTTGTTCTGCTGGAAGTGCAGGTAGTAGAGGTCGTAGCCGTTGTACCGTGCATAGCGGCTGTACTGTGCGCCGAAAGCGACCTGCGGACGGTAGAGGTAGCGTGCGTCGCCAAAGGCGATCTCGCGCTTGGCGCGGGCGTTGGCGAAGGCGGCGTCGACAGCTGGAGAGGGCTCGGCTGCGGTGGTGTAAGTGGTGGGCGAAGGCGAAGCAATTTGGGGGATGCTGCCGGGAGAAGTGGCGAGCCCAACCGGGGGAAGACCTGTAAGGTGGGCAAGATGCAGCTGGTCGGTGGCCTGCTCGTCCTCTGTATGGAGCACGCTGAGACGAATCTGTGCGGAGGAGAGACGCGCGGTTGTGAGGTCGATCAAAGTGTCCTGGCCGGCATCGAGCCGGGCCTGGATGATAGAGATTAAGTTAGTGGCGAAGGCGCGCTGCTGGTTGAGGGTGGCCAGGCGCTCGCGGTCGCGATCGAGCGCGATGTAGGTAAGGACGGTGTCTTCGGCGACCGATTGACGGGCATCCATGAGGGCAAAGTTCGCGGAGGCTAGGGCAGCGCGAGCGGCGCGAATGTAGTCGTGCTGCGAGAAGGTGAAGACCAAAGACTGTGCGCTGAAGTTAAAGATGGAGGGCTGGCCGACGGGAAAGCCATAGGAGTAGCCGAGGCCGGAGCCGCCGACAAGGGTGGGAATGTAAACGTCGCGAGCTTCGGAGAGGGCGGCCTGGGCTTTCTCAACGTCAGCCTGGGCGAGGCGGACGCGGGGGTTGCCTCGTAGGGCGAGATCGACGGCCGAGGTGAGCGCGATCTGCGCTGACGCGGGGACCTCCGCGACGAAGGCGATAGTGGCGGCAAACAATGTGAGACGGACGGAACGCATCATGCGAGGGTGATCCTTTTCATGGTACCGCCTCGATCGGGAACTCGACGTGCCGGGTGTGATTCAAGGGCGAGACGGGAAGAAGGTCACGCGGGAGGAATGAGTTTCGAGGGGGATTCATCGGCTGGCCGGCTGCTGGTAGGGCCAACTTCCGGGCGGGAGGGAAGTTCGGAGCGAGGGCGAGGGCAGCGGCGTACTCTTTACGAGCGGAGGACAGGTCTGCGGAGCGGGCGAGGAGATCGCCAAGCTGAAGGTGCACCTTGAACGCGGGAGCAGCGTCGGATCTCGCAGGCGATACGAGGTACTCGCGGAGGACGCGGCGGGCGAGATCGGGATCGCGGGCCACAGCGGTGAGGATGCTGGCCGCGTCGACCAGGGTCGCGCCGCGAAGCTTATCGAGGTTCAAACCGTTGCGGACCGCTATGGCGACCGGATCGGGCTGTTGATGGCGGGCGTAGAAGGCTCCGAGATCAATCCAAGGGGCAGCGATCCAAGCTGATGCGGAGTTGCTTTGGGCGGCGCGGCGAAACTCGGCTTCAGCGATTGTGAGATCGTTGTTCTTCTCGGCAAGGAGCGCCAGGATGCGGTGGCCCTGGGAGGCTCCAGCCGGCTGGTTGAGCGCCTGTGGCTTCGTTGCAAGGCTGCGGGCTTTGCTCGATCCGCCGCCGACTACAGGTGGAGCGGCGACGTAGAGTTCGCCGAGGTCACTCATGGCGGAGACGTTGGCGGGATCGAGGCTTAGAGAGCGCTCGAAGGGCGTCGCGGACTTTGCGCGCAAGAGAGAAGGCGAGGAGCGGATTGGCAGAGCTGGTCTTCATGCAAAAGGCGCGACCGAGCCAGAGCTGGACGTCACTGCTTCCGGGAACGCTTGCGGCGGCAGCCTCGCATTCCTGCACGGCGGAGTCCGCCATGTCCTCGGCGTAGAAGGCTCGGCAGAGCAGCAGATGAGGGTTGGGATCGGAAGGAAGCTGGGCTAGCCACGAACGGGCAAGGGCGGTTCTCTCTTTGACGCGACCCATTTGCAAGGCGTGGTCGGCCAGCACCAGATCGGCGTGAAGGGCGGGGCAGACGAATGCAAGGACAGAGAGGAGGGAGGGTAAGAGCGGGAACTTCGGGGACATTTCTACTCGACGGGATTGACCTGCATGCCGTTGGTGAGGTCATGGTTACTGGTCGCGGTGAGGGCAACGGTGTCCTTGTCGGTGAGGCCGCTGACGATCTCGACACGGGTCAGGTTGGTAACGCCCACCTGAACGGGGGTGCGAACGAGTTTGTGGCCGACGAGGCGATAGACGGAGGTGCTGTTGCTCTCCGTATGGAGAGCTTCGCGTGGGACGCTGAGGACGTTGAAGCGCTGCGAGGTTGTGACGGTGACGGTGACGTTCGAGTTTGGCGGGAGATCGCCGTGCGCGTCATCGACCGTGATGATGGACTCGCCGACGTTGCGGGTGCCGTAGTTGATGACGGTTGTGGGCGCGGTCTCGATGTGTCCGTGCCAGGTCTGGCTGGCCCTGGCCTCCCAGACGATTTTGACGGCCTGGCCGGGTGCGAGCCGGCCGATGTCCGGCTCGTCGAAGTAGGCGCGAACGCGGATACTATCGAGATTGGCAAGGTCCAGGAGATCTTCTCCGGCGGGGACGAAATCATAGGCGCTGACGGGGATTGCGTAGACGGTGCCCGCGAAGGGAGCGCGGACGTTGTACTTTGCGTCATCAAGCTGAGCGGCCGACAATGCCTGCCGAGCTTCGGCGACCTGCGCGCTGGTCTTGCTGCGATCGTTCTGACTGTAGCGTTGAGTCTGTCGAAACTGAGCGCCCTGAAGAGTAGCGTTCGCATTCTGGAGGCGCTGCTCTGCAGCGGTTATCTCTGCAATCGAAGCCGCTCCCTTGGCTTGCAAAGCCTGAAGAGCCGCGAGATCTTTGGCCGCTTGTTGCTGCTGCATGCTCGCCCGCGCGAGGTCTCCGGAGATGCTGCTGCGCTCTTCCTGTGTGCCACCCTGCTGAAGATCGCTGGCATTTGCCTGAGCGGTACGGAGGGTTGCCGTTGCGGCCGCAATGCGGGCGACGACATCGGCGTCGTCGAGCTTGAGCAGGAGGTCTCCGGCGTGAACTTTCTGGCCCACCTGAACGTAAACGCGCTGAACCACGGCGGGGGCGGGAGCGTGCGCCTGGAACTGCTGGATGGGTTCGACCTTGCCGTTTGTGGAGACGGAGCTGACAAGGTTCTCTCGCGTAACCGGGGAGACGCGAACGTCCACAGTCTCACGGGTAAGCGATCGTATCGCGAAGATGACCACAAGCGCCACGATAGCGACAACGATGATGGCAAGAGCAGGGCTGCGGCGTTTCGTTTCGACCGTGGTCATGGGGTAAGTCGCAGTATATAAGACGGCTGTGCCCTGAGTTCGATGCAGAAGATCGTCTGGGAAAGCGCTTTAGGAGGTTCGAGAGCGATGCTCTCGGGATCTCTGGAGATGGATGAGATCGAGTTCGAGCCCGGTGAACCAAGTGCCGGATCTCCTGTGTAACCGATAGGTGAGGTCAACCATGTCGCCGGCGGTAAAAGCCAGGTCGCGGCAGAGAGCCGGCCAGTCGGTAGCGCGACTCCAACCGATTGCCTGAAGGGGAGGTGCGCCGGGAGCTGGAGTGAGTTGAAGACAGATATGGCGGTCTTTGATGACGCGAACCGGGGCGGCGAGGACCAGTGCGGTGGTCGCGAAGATGGGTTCAGGATGGCCGTTGCCGAAGGGGGCGCAGCGGCCGAGCCAGTCGCAGAGCTCCTCATTCAGCGACTCGTGAGGGATCTCGGCGTCGCAGAGAATTGGCGGGGCGAGGAGGCCGGCAGTGAGGATGGCTGCGCCATGGGAGCGCAGACGGTCGCGAAGAAGTGGGACATGCGGTGATGGAAGGGAGAAACCGACGGCGTGGGCGTGACCTCCAAAGCGGGTAAACAGCGTGTCGGCAGGGGCCTGTTCGCACCCGATGGCGTGAACGGCTGAAAGGGCGTCAAGGAGGTGAAAGCCGGCGATTGAGCGACCTGAGCCGTGGGCCTGAGCTGGACTCATGCCCTCGGCGACCTCGTGCGTGAGGACGAGGGCGGGGCGACCCGTGCGATCGACGATGCGAGAGGCAAGAATGCCGAGGACGCCGCGGTGCCAGGCGGGATGGTCGAGGACGATGGTTTCGGCGGGGAACTGAGGGTGTTGGGTGAGAATGGCGGCAAGCCGTTGCTCGATATCGCCGAGGGCTTCGCGTTCGGTCTCACGGCGGGCTCGGTTGAGGTCATCGAGCTTGTGGGCTAGATCGGTGGCACGCTGGGGGGAGCGAGTGAGGAATAGCTCAATGACGTCGTCAGCAATATCCATGCGACCGGCGGCGTTGATGCGAGGAGCGATGCGAAAGCCAACTTCGGCGGCGGTTGGGGCACGGTCTGGGGGAAGATCCGCGACACGCATGAGCTCCCGAAGGCCGGGCTGGACGGGGTTGGCGAGCTCGCGAAGACCGAGGGAGACGAGGACGCGGTTCTCGCCGAGAAGGGGGACGGAATCGGCGATGGTGGCGATGGCGACGAGCTTGAGAAACGAGGGGAGGAGGACTCTGTTGAGGCGTTCTAGCCAGGCCTGGGGATCAGGTTGGGAGTTGGCCTGCGCCAGGAGGAGCGCATGAGCGAGTTTGGAGGCGACTGCGGCTCCGCAGAGGAATTTGAAGGGGTAGAGACAGTTAGGCTGGGCGGGGTTGATGACGGCAACGGCTTCGGGCAGGCCGGTCTGGAGGTCGGGGAGGTGATGGTCGGTGACGATGAGGTCGAGACCGAGATGTCGGGCCTCGTCTGCGGCGGTGAAGGCCCGGATGCCGGTGTCGACGGAGATGACCAAGCGGATGCCGGCGGCGGCGGCCTCGGCGAGACGGGCCGATTGCATTCCGTAGCCCTCCCGGATGCGGTGGGGGACATGCCAGGTGACGAGAGAATGTGCGGGGCTCGACGGCGGGGAGATGCGATCGATCGCAGTCTTCAGGAGAACGGTCGCGGTGGTTCCGTCGACATCGTAGTCACCGTAGATGAGAATGGGTTCCCTGGCGGCCACGGCCTGTTGTATGCGGGCGACGGCGCGGTCGATGCCCAGCATGAGTTGGGGGGCATGGAGGTGATCGAGTGTGGGGTGAAGGAAGGCATCCGCCTCCGCGGGGGTGCGGATGCCGCGGGAGACGAGGAGGTGGGCGACTGCGTGAGGGCAGAGGAGGTGGGTGGCGAGATTGCGGACGAGTACCGGGTCGGCGGGACGGGTTTCGAAAGGGGATGTCTCTACTGCTTCCACTTCAGCGCCTCCGCAAGCCGATGCTACGGCAGTCAGGCTTCGTCGGAGTCGTCTACGACTAAACCGCCCAGCTCGGAGACGGTTTCCATAAGGTTCTGGAAACGGTCATACCACTCTGTCGCGGTTTCGAAGAGGAACATGACGCCCTGGTGGGCAAAGCCGAGCTGGAGGTAGCCGATCTTGCCGACATGTTTGACGAGGTACTGTGCGTCTTCAATCTCGGTGGCCTCGATGTCAGGAAAGTTCTGGTCGCGGATCTGATCGAGGAGGATGGAGACATCGGATTTTTCCAGGATGACCTCGCTCATGGTGACGAAGGGGGAGCCGGCGGCCTTGGCGTGCTCGACGAAGTCTTTCCAGCTATCCGGTGTGTCTTCCTCGAACAGGATGGAGGGCACGTCTTCGGTGACGTAGGCGGGCAGGCGACGCATGCCGTGGCCGGCGATGAAGGCGATCATGTCGTCTTTGAGCGTGATGAGGTTGTCAGGTTGCATTAGAGTCATTTTCGCAGATTGGCGGGTGAGGCGCATCGGAGGGGCGGACTGAGAGTGGATGGTGGGTTGACGAGGGGGTGAGGGGCGCTTGGGATTGGGGTGGGAAAACCGGATTGGTGCGGGTAAGGAGAGCGCTTTTAGAATGGTACTATCTGGGGCAGACCAATGATTTTCTCCAAAGACTATGTAGGGTATCTAGCGCGGCAGACGGTCAAGCATCTTGTGGAAACGAAGATGATTGAGACGAGCAAGCTGGTCCTGGTGAACGAGCGGGTGGGGGCGGCCATGGTGGAAGAGTTGGCGCTCGAGGACCGGATCAACGACGAGGTCCGGTTGATTCTGGAGGCGATCCAGGAGGATATGCACAAGGGCGGGGTGAGCTACCCGGAGATGTTCAAAAAGGTCAAGATGAAGCTGGTGAACCAGTACAAGGCGGTGCTGTGAGGATTTCGCGCGATAAGTTGAACAAGCTGGCGCACACGGTGGCCGATACGCTGGCGGAGATCCAGGAGGTCGACTTCAAGGAGGACCGCAACACGATCCGGCAGGAGGCGCGGAAGGCTCTGGAGAAGTTGCTGATGGACGAGTTGAAGATCGACCAGGCGGCGCGATTGAAGATTGCGTCGCAGCGCAAGATCATTGTCGAGGGATCGCAGGAGTGGGATATTTTGTACCGCAAGTACTACAACGACGAGGTGAAGAAGCTCGGGTTGTAGGCTCCCTCCCCCTCCCCCCGGTAAAGTATGCAAAGTCTTCGGTGTAAAGGACTGAGGTCCGGACCGGAGGGCAGCTCTGCCAGCAAAGTCTCTGGGGGCGCGGGTTGAGGTCCGTAAAGTCTTCGATTCACGGCTTTATGGCCATGACTGTCGCTTAGTCTGAATCTCCGGTAAGAACCGGCCTGTCCGAAGCGATAGATCGGATGTCTTTTATCTCCCTTTACTCCATGATACCCGTCGGGTGTCCCGGGTTCGGCCACCTCTATCTCTCCCCGGCTGACTGGGTTGCAGGTTTCAGGGGCTTGACACTGCCGGGAAGGCGACGTGTGGCAGGCGGGGCGGGACTTTGATATGCTTCTCCTGTCATGGTAGATCGCGATGCGCCGGCCGATGCCCTGGTCATGGCGGATGTGGCGATATGGTGTAACTGGTTAACACGTCGCCCTCTCAAGGCGAAGAGTTCGGGTTCGAGCCCCGATATCGCTACCAAAACTTACAACTTGTTCTCTTCTGAAGTTCTCGTTAGTAGAATCCAGCGGGTTTGTGGGTTGTGTGATCCCACCCTTCCGCAAGGGCGCGGAAGGATGGGGCACCCGGCGGACGATTCTCTGTAACCGATGAGAGGCGACTTCCCCGGCCCCGTCTCACATTGAGAGCTAGCGTACGTTTCACGATGGAAGATAGTACAAGTAATCCTATCTATGTCTGTCACTCAAAAACTGAGCAGGTTAGCCTCTATCATCTGCTTGCGGTGCGTCGCGCCGCTTCCGGCTCTTGTCGTTGCATCCATGGTTTGGGCCCAGGCGCCGGCTTTTCAGCTTCGGGTGGATAGCAAAAGTGCTGCGGTCACGCATACGCTTAAAACTGCCAACTTCAAATCGTCGGGGGCACCCGCATGGACGGTCGAGGTCGACCTGAAAAGGTCGCAGCTTCGCTCGGACGCTTCGCTGATGGGTCTGACGGGGGATGACAAGCAGGCCTGGCTTGAGGAGCGAGTGAGCGGAGCAGCGGGCGCGGGGCGTCTTGAGTTTCTGCTGTACACCGATTACAAGAGCGACCCGCTTTCAGTTGGCATTCCGCTAAAGCTGCTGACGCCCTCTGGGCCGGGGAAGTTTCTGTTGCGCTACGAGGGATTTCGATTTGACCTCTTCTATGACGGCGTCCTGGTCGATGAGGAGTGGCCTGTGGGGACGGTGAAGATTGGCCAGAGCCCGGTGTTACATGTCTCGACGCCAATGGTGAAGGTGTCGATCTGGAATACGGCGCTCTCCGATGCAGCCATCGATCGGATGAATGGCGGTCCCAGGGCTACCAGGGCAAGAGCGGATGCCATCCTTGGCCCGGAACCGACACGTATGCAGTACAGCCGTCCCCGGGGGTACAACACAAATGCGGGTGATGCGATGCCTTTCTTCCATGACGGGAGCTTTCACCTGTTCTTTCTTCTCGACCGGCGACAGCACCATAGTAAGTGGGGATTGGGCGCTCACCAGTGGGCTCACGTGTCATCGACGGATCTGATGCACTGGACGCACTATCCGATAGCGCTTGCCATAGATCATGAATGGGAGGGTTCTATCTGCACCGGGTCTGTTTTCTTTCACGGTGGACGGTACTACGCCTATTATGCGACCCGCATGCCCGATCGAAGCGAGCGTCTAGCGGTTGCGATGAGCGAGGACGGGATCCACTTCCGGAAGAGCATTCCCACTCCGTTCGCGGAGCCAACATTGCCGTTTGTGCACGGACCGAACCGTGATCCATTTGTGTTTCAGGATGGCAACGAGTATCACATGCTGGTGACCGCGGCTATCGCGAACGGAGATGCGGGCAAGTCCCAGGGAGCTCTTGAGCACCTTGTCTCGAGCGAGCTATCCCAATGGTCTGTGAGTCGAGAGCCGTTTCTACTCTCCGGATCGGGAGCTCAGCCCGAATGCTCGGATCTTTTCAAGTGGCGCGATTGGTATTACCTCATCTTCAGCCTGAATGGAACCACGCACTACCGTATGTCGAAGACGGCGTTGGGACCCTGGATAACGCCCGCAAGCGAGATATTGGACGGCCCCGAGGCGATCGTCATGAAATCGGCCGGGTTCACGGGGGACCGCCGACTTCTGGTGGGGTTCGTCCAACACGACCATCAATACGGCGGCGACCTCCTGTTTCGGGAGCTGGTGCAGGAAAAGGACGGTTCGCTTGGAACCACGCTTCCTGTGGAGATGAAGGAGCCGAGTGCAGAGGTCAAAGCCGTTCCGGATATGCACCTGAGCACGGAGCAAACGACAGGTGGACCCATCGAGATCGCAGAAGATACGCGCATCGCGGCGAGGATTACAGCGCAGGCCGGCGCGTCCCTTACCGTGGATATCAGCTCTCCCGAGGCCGAACGCGGGGCGGAACGTCTGGTATTCGATTCCGCTGCAGGCACCGTAAGCTGGACGGACTCGACCGGGAAACCTGCTTCTGCGAGATTGGAGCATGTCACGGATCTGACTGCGCCGATGTCGATCGTATTGAGTCTCCACGGGACGTTAGCGGATCTTTCGATCAATGGGCATCGGACGTTAGTTCACCGTCTGCTATCGTCCCACCCTCAGCGAATTTCTTTGTCCAGCAAGGGCGACCGCGTCGATGTATCGGATATTACGGTGTCTTCGCTTCGATAACCGAGCCGCTATCCTAGGTTGAACCGAGATCATGAGCGTACGGGACGCGCTCAACGAAAATGCACCAAAGTACAATCCGGTGTACCTCAAAGATAAAGACCCGCAGTGATTGCGGGTCTTTCATTTGCGATGCAAGTTGATCCTAAGTCAGGAGACCTAGCAGCAACCGCAGCAGCCGCCCTGAACACAGACGGTACAGGCACATGTGCAAGCTGAGGTGCATTTGGTATTAATCACTTAACCGTAGGCTCCTCATACAGTGCCGTCAAGCATCGTCGCTACTTCGTGCTAGGGCGCATCCTCTACCGTGTGCACGTGAAAGGCCGACCAGCGACCGGGCCGAGCAGCGCCGCGGATCTCGATGAGCGGGTTGAGAGAAGAGGGTCTCGCTGCCCGGCAGCTCTCCCTAGCGCCGAAAGAGAGGCGCTAGACCGGCGGTGCGGAACCTGGTTTAGGGGCGGCTTATACTTCCTATGTGAGCAAGACTTTTTATATCGAGACGTTTGGTTGTCAGATGAATGCGCATGACTCCGAGAAGGTGATTGGGACCCTGGAGCAGCAGGGGTATGCGCGGGTGCAGGATGAGGCGGAGGCGGGGCTGATTCTGTACAACACGTGCTCGATCCGGGACAAGGCGGAGCAGAAGGTCTTTCACCGGCTAAACGAATACAAGAAGCTGCAGGGGGAAGGAAAGAAGTTCGCCGTGCTGGGGTGCGTGGCGCAGCAGGAGGGCGAGCGGATCTTCGAGAAGGCGCCGTATGTGTCGATGGTATCGGGGTCGGCGAGCTACCGTAATCTGCCGGAGATGCTGGTGCGGCTGGAGCGGGGGGAGGAGCGGATTACGGGGCTCGACGACCGGCAGACGGACGAGACGTTTGAGACGGAGTTTGTGAGCCGGACGAATCCGCATCGCGGGTACATCACAATTATCGAGGGGTGCGACAAATTTTGCGCGTACTGCGTGGTGCCGTATACGCGGGGGAAGGAACGAAGCCGGACGGCGGCGAGCGTGCTTCAGGAGGCGCGGCGGATGGCGGATGCGGGGTTCACGGAGATCCAGCTGCTGGGACAGAATGTGAACTCGTACGACGACCCTTCGGGGAAGATGAGTTTCGCGGAGCTGCTGACGGCGGTGGGGCAGATCGCGGGGATCCGGCGGGTGCGGTTCACTACGAGTCATCCGCGCGACTTTACGAAGGATATTGTGGACGCGATCGATGCGGCGCCGACGCTTTGCGATCATGTGCATCTGCCGGTGCAGTCGGGGTCGAGTGCGATCCTGAAGGCGATGGCGCGGGAGTATTCGAGGGACTGGTACCTGGAGCGGATCTCGTGGATCAAGGCGGCAAAGCGGGACATCAGTATGACGAGCGATATTATTGTCGGGTTTCCGGGGGAGACGGAGGCGGACGTGGAGGAGACGGCGACGCTGCTGGAGGAGGTGGGGTATGACGCGATCTTTGCGTTCAAGTACTCGCCGCGACCGAATACGCCGGCGTTGACGATGATCGATACGATTTCGGACGAGGTGAAGTCGGCAAGGCTGCAGGTGCTGCTGGACCGGCAGAGGGAGATCCAGAGGGTGAACTACGAGCGGCATGTGGGTGAGGTGATGGAGTTGATGGTGGAGAGCCATAACCGGCAGCGAGGGCAGGTGGTGGGGCGCAGCTCGCAGAACAAGACGGTGAACTTTACGACGGCGTCGCCGATCCTGCCGGCGACGGGGAGTTATGTGCAGGTGCGGGTGACGCAGAGCTTTCCGAATAGTCTTTTAGGTGAGGCGGTGTGATGAAGACGACTGGAATTGGGAGTGGGGCGGAGGCGGCGGGCGCGGAGGTCGAGGTGCAGATACGCGGTCTAATGATGGACCCGGTGACGAACATGCCGATTATTGTGTTGAAGGATGTGGGAAGCGACCTGGTGCTGCCGATCTGGGTGGGGATGTTTGAAGCGAATGCGATTGCGCTGGAGCTGGAGAAGGTGGCGACGCCGCGGCCGATGACGCATGATCTGCTGCAGAATGTGACGCGTGGGTTGAACGCCGAGGTGACGCGGGTGGTGGTGTCGGAGCTGCGGGAGGATACGTTCTACGCGGTGGTGTGGATGCAGCAGGGCGGCGATGCGGTGGCGGTGGATGCGCGGCCTTCGGATGCGATTGCGCTGGCGCTGCGGTGGGACTGCCCGATTTATGTGAGCCGTGAGGTGCTGGAGCGGTCGAAGCAGCAGTATGGCGGGGCGCAGTCGGCCAATGCGGACGATGTCCGGCGGTGGCTCGAGGGGCTGAATGACGATGAGATGGGGCGATACAAGATGTGACGTTGTGGCGGGTGGATATTCTGGGTAGAGAAGCGGGTCCTTCGCTGCGCTCAGGATGACAAGTCAACTCTCCCGTTCCCTTCTCTCATCCATGGCGATTAGAGCCAGTGGCAGAGGTTGGCTACCTGCTCGGCCCACTGGTCTTCGGTGGGGATGGGTGGGAGTGGGGTGTGGAGGTGGCGACCTTCGCGAAGGGCGGCGACCGCTCTCTGGAGGGCGGGTGCGAGGGCTGGTTCGCCGCCTTCGAAGACGGTGGCCCAGGGGGTGTCGAGGAGGATGTCGGAGACGCCGGAGTCGCGGTGGAGGAGGACGGGGATGCCGCGCTCGAGGCTTTCGATAGCGGGGATGCCGTAGCCCTGGACGGCGGGCATGAGGAAGAGGTGGGCGGCGTCGTAGAGCTGCTGGAGCTGCTCGTCGGTGACGAAGCCGTGAAAGTGGATGCGGCCTGCGAGGCCGAGTTGGTGGGCGAGGGACTGGAGCTGGGGAAGCTGAGCGCCTTTGCCCGCGAGGTCGAGGCGCCAGTCGACGTGCGTGGACAGCGGGATGGGGGAATGTTCGAGGGTGGCGAGGGCGCGGACGATCCAGTCGAGTCGCTTGTTGGCCTCGATGCGGGAGACGGAGAGCATGCGGAGCTGGTTCGCGGAGAGGGCGCGGGGGTTGAAGGTGTGCGCGGCGGAGGGGAGGCCTCCCATGCGGGCTATGGCGGCTTCGATGCCGAAGGCGCGGCGGCACTCCGCCTGGAGGTAGTTGCTGGTGACGATGGTGACGCCGCCCGAGCGGAGGCCGTGGGCGACGATGCGGTCGCGGGCTGCGCGGAGGAGGCGGTGCCTGGCGGAGGTGGCTTCGGAGGCGTCCGAGAAGAGGCTGGGGGTATCGTGCATGAGGGTGTGGAAGCCGCGGAGGCCGGCGAGGGTGGCGTGGAGGGCTGGCTGGTAGCCGGACATGAGGGGTTTGGTTGAGGCGGGGTGGGCTTTGACGTAGCGGCCGAGGGCTTGGATCTTTCGGCGGGCGGACATCCGGGGCCGGAGCTGGACGACTTGGAGGGGATGGGTGGCGAAGCGGGCGAGGCCGACGCGGTCCTGGTAGGTGAGGATGTGGACTGGGAGATGCTGGTCGAAGAGCCAACGGGCGAGGGCGAGGCAGGCGCGCTCGGCGCCGCCCATTTCGATGATTTCGGTGATGACGATGGCGCGGGAGTTGGGCTTGGGGATGTGGGAGGTTTCGGGCAAAGGGACCTAGCGGAGGGCGAGGCGGTCGAGGTGGGTGAAGAACTCGGGGAAGGAGATGCTGGCGGCTTCGGCTCCGTGGATCTCGGTATCTCCGGAGGCGCGGAGGGCGGCGATGGAGAAAGCCATGGCGATGCGGTGGTCGTCGCCGGAGTCGATGGCAGCGCCGTGGAGCTGCTGGTTGCCGGGGATGTCGAGTCCGTCGTCGAACTCGGTGAGCTCTGCGCCCATGGCGCGGAGGTTGCGGGCGACGAGGTCGATGCGGTCGGACTCCTTGACGCGGAGCTCCTTGGCGTCGCGGATGCGTAGGCCGGAGCGGGTGGAGGGGGCGATGGCGGCGAGGACGGGCAGCTCGTCGATGAGCTGGGCGGCGAGGGCGCCCGAGATTTCAAAGGGCTGAGAGAGCCGGCGGGCGTGGGGGTCGGCATTGACCTGAACGGTTCCGACGAGTTCGCCGTGATGCTCTTCGACGTTGAGCATGCGGATCTTGCCGCCGAGGGCGGAGATGACATCGAGGAGGGCGGCGCGGGTGGGGTTCATGCCGAGGGCATCGAGGACGAGGTGGGAGTCGGGGAAGAGCAGCGAGGCGGCGAGGAAGAAGGCGGCGGAGGAGAGGTCGCCGGGGACGATGGCGTCGATGGCGTGGAGGCGCTGGCCGCCCACGATGCTGAGCTTGGAGGACCCGTCGCCGGCAGGCCCGGAGCGGGTAAGGGTTGCGCCGAAGGCTTTGAGGGCGTGCTCGGAGTGATCGCGGGTGCGGATGGATTCGGAGAGGGAGGTGATGCCCTGAGCCTGGAGACCGGCGAAGAGGACGGCGGTTTTGACCTGGGCGGAGGGGATGGGTGTGGTGAAGTCAATGGCCGAGAGGGGGTGGCCGACGACGGTCATAGGGGCGTGTCCGCCGACGGCGCCGTCTCCTCCGGTCAGGTGGATCTCGGCGCCCATCTGGGCGAGGGGTTTGCGGATACGCTCCATGGGGCGGGCGGAGAGGGACGGGTCGCCGGTGAGGACGAAGGTGTGCGGGTGCGAGGCGATGAGGCCGGCGAGCATGCGCATGGTGGAGCCGGAGTTGCCGCAATCGAGGTCGTGCGTGGGCGGATGGAAGTGACCGGCGACCCCGGTGATGGCGATGCTGCCGCCGGGCTGGTGGGCGACCTCGGCCCCGAGAGCGGCGATGCACGCCAAGGTGGAGTGGGGGTCGGCGCCGGTGGAGAAGTTGGTGAGGCGGGTGACGCCTTCGGCGAGGCCGGCGAGCATGGCGTAGCGGTGGGAGATGGACTTGTCGCCGGGGAGGGTGAGGGAGCCGTTGAGGCCGCGAGCGGGGCGGATGATCTGGGTGGACATCTGGCTCTATCGTAACTGCCGGTTGCCTTTCGATGGTCAGCCCTGGCCTCGATTGTCTCTCAGAGCCAGCGGCGGACGCGAGCGCGATAGGCGCGGTACCGATCTCCGAAGCGGCGGTTGAGGTATCGCTCTTCGCGATGGATGACGATGATTTGAACGAGGGCGATGGAGATGGGCCAGGCGAAGAGAGCTCCGGGGGCGCGGAGAAGAAGAGCGAGGCCGAGGAAGAGCAGGGCCAAGGCGGTGTAGAGGGGATTGCGGGTGAAGCGGTAAGGGCCTTCGGTGAGGAGGGTGTTGGCCTTGCGATCGGTGCGGAGGGTGGTCTGGTGGCGGCGGAAGAGGGTGATGGCCGAGAGGAAGAGAGCGAGCGCGGCGAGGATCAGGACGGCTCCGATGAGGTGAGCGGGCCGGGCCGGGGGACGCCAGCGGTTGAGGTGGCGGTCGAAGGAGAGGCCGATGAGGAAGGGAATGACGAAGAGGATGGGCGGAGGGAAGCGGACGCCGGCGGAGTCGCGCTCCGAACGAGGTGGGTTGGCCATGGGGGGATCTCCGAAAGGGCGGACGAGGAAATTGTAGCGGCGGGGGACCTCCGCCGGGCCCGATTCGTTATCGTGGATTGGCGGATGACATTTGCGGAGGCGGGCGGTACACTCCTCTGCAATCGCGATCGCTTGCCGACGCGCGGCTTCCAACAACTAGATACTCCGGGCCTGAAGCCGACCTTTGGACCTTGTTTGGACCCAGGAGATGACCTATGTGGATGCGGCGATGTGTGGTGGCCGGTGTGCTGGTGCTGGCACCGGGAGCGGTTCGTGCGGACTTTACCTACCAGGAGAAGACGCAGATTACCGGTGGCGCGCTGGTGGGAATGATGAAGCTGGCGGGAACCTTCAGCAAGCAGGCGCGGCAGGCGGGTGAGCCGATTGTGGCGACGGTGTATCTGAAGGGCAACCGGATGACGCGGGTGACCCAGGACCGGACCGAGATGATCGACCTGGATAAGGAGACGATCACGACAATCGACAACGCGAAGCGGCAGTATACGGTGCTGACATTTGAGCAGATGAAGCAGCAGATCGATGCGGCGGTGGCGAAGGCGAAGCAGGAGCAGGCAAAGACGCCGGCTGCGGGCAACACGGCCCCGGCGACGACGGACGTGAAGTTCCATGTGGCTGTGCGGCAGACGGGCACCGGCAAAGAGGTGGAGGGGGTGCAGACGAACGAGGCGATCCTGGCGATGACGATGGATGCGACGGACAAGAAGTCGGGGCAGACGGGGTCGCTGGCGATCACCAACGATATGTGGCTGGCGCCCGCGGTTCCGGGGTATGGGGAGGTGGGGGAGTTCTACAAGCGGTATGCGGTGAAGATGGGCCGGGTGATGGGCGGCGCGATGAATGCGCAGGTGCTGGCGATGCAGCCGGGGCTGGGCCAGGGCATGGTGGACATGGCGAAGGAGATGTCGAAGCTGCAGGGGATTCCTGTACTGCAGGTGATGCGGGTGGGGACGACGTTGAACGGACAGCCGCTGCCTGCGGCCTCCGAGGCGCCACTGCCGGCGACGGACACACCGGCGATGCCGACGGTCGGAAACGTGGCCCAGCAGACGGCGGCGTCGGTGATCGCGAGCAAGCTGGGCGGGTTGGGAAGCCTGAGCGGGATCGGGTCCGGGCTGGGTGGATTTGGGCGCAAGAAGAAGGCGGATGCTGCGGCGGCGGCGAACTCGACGCTGGACTCGACGGCGGATGCTGCCTCAAATGCCGCGGCGGCGAAGGCGACTGGAACCGGGCAGGCTGGGAGCGGGCAGGCTGGGAGCGCGGCGGAGTCGAAGACGGAGATGACGGGCTTTTCGCAGGCGAGTGTGGATGCGAGCCGGTTCACGGTTCCGGCTGGGTATGCGAAGCTCGAAGCGAGGTCGATGGAGTGACGGGGTCGAGAGCTAAGAGCGACTGCCGATCGAGCCAATCTGGCCAGCGCGGGCTGGAGGTTCAGGTGGTGATGCGAAGGGCGTAGGCGAAGTCGTTGGGCTTTTGCGGCGGGAGCTGGACGCTGAGGGCATCGGGTGTTTGCGTGAAGCGGAGCGGAGCGGGTGCGCCGAGGAGATCGACGCGCCCGATGGGCCGGGGGAGGTGCTGTGAGTTGCGGGCGAGAGTGCGGATGGTGAGGGCGCCGGAGTCTGGCCAGCCCAGGGCGAAGGCATAGAGGAGGTGGCCTTTGGTGGTGAAGCGGATGTCCGCGGCGGTGTAGGGGCGCTGCTTATCCTCGCTGAAGCCCTTGTTGCCGGTGAGGTCCTGGGCGCCCTCGCCAAAGATGGTGAAGGGGCGGGTGCCGTAGATCGCTTCACCGTGGGCGGGGAGCCAGGTGGCGAGGGCTTTGAGGAAGGCGTGTTCGTCCTCGTCGATGGTGCCGTCGCCGCGGACCGGGATCGAGAGCAGGAGATTGCCGTTTTTGCTGACGACGTCGATGAGGGTGTGGATGACGGTGCGCGGGGTCTTGTAGGTGTGGTTTTCGAAGATGGAACGTTTGTAGTGCCAGTCGCCGATGCAGGTGTCGGTCTGCCAGGGATCGGCGAGGATGTCTTTGGCGCGGCCGCGTTCGATGTCGAGGGTGATGGCGCCGGTGTGGTCGGGCTGGAGGTTTTTGCCGTTGACGACGACATCAACCTCCCCGCTGCGGGCGATGGAGGCGTTGTAGAAGTGGGCGGTGACGTCGAGGCCGGCCTGGCCGAGGGGGAGGTCGTCGTTATCGAAGTAGATGAGGTCGGGCTGGTACTTGTCCATGAGCTCCTGGCAGCGGAGGAACCAGGTGTTGGTGAACTCGGGATTGTTGGGCGGGGGCTGCTCGGTCCAGATGCGGTCGTGGTGCTCGTGCCAGTCGTTGGCGGCGGCGATCGTGGTAAGGCCGTCGGGCATGACGATGTTGCGTCCGGTGTAGAGCTCCTGGGGATCGAGGCCGTCCCACCACTTGCCTTTGCCGTCGGCCTCCGTGAGGGTGTAGGCGTCGTAGCGGACGCCTTGCAGGGGGCCGGTGGGGTCGTAATCGTAGGCGGTCTGGAACCAGTGCCAGGCGTGGGCGGAGTGATTGGAGACGCCGAAGCGAAGGCCGTGGGCGCGGGCGACGCGGGCCCAGGCGCCGACGATATCTTTCTTCGGGCCGACGCGGGTGGAGTTCCAGCCGTGGTGGGTGGAGGCGAAGTTGTCGAAGTTGTCGTGATGGTTGGCAAGCGAGACGAAGTACTTCGCTCCGGCGGCGGTGTAGAGGCCCATGAGCTCTTCGGGATTCCAGCGGTCGGCCTTCCAAAGGTTGTCTAGTTCCATGAAGCCGGATTTGGAGGGGTGGCCGTAGGTCTTGAGGTGGTGGTCGTAGCAGCTGTCGCCCTGGAGGTACATGCGTCGGGCATACCAGTCGCCCTGCTCGGGGACACATTGCGCGGTCCAGTGAGCCCAGATGCCGAACTTGGCGTCGCGGAACCAGTCGGGAGTTTTGTAGGCGCGAAGGGAGGGCCAGGTGGGCTGGAAGGGGCCGGGTGCGATGTGACGAGGTTGGGTCTTCGGCTTGGCGAGGAGGCGCGGGGAGAGGGAGGCAGCGGCGGAGGTGGCGAGGGTGTTGCGAAGGAGGCGGCGGCGGGTGAGCTTGCTCGGCTGCATGGGTGCCCATGATACAGATTCGAGGAAGGAGTCCGGAGCAAAGGCTTTTGGTTTTGGGTTGAGTCTGTGAGTGGCGTGAGGAGCTCAGCTGATCTGGAGTTTACGTCCCACGCATCGCGATGTGACTGCGATGAATGGGGCACCCGTGCCTTGAGACGTAGGTCCCCTTCGACAAGCTCAGGGCAGGCTTTCGACTTCGCTGCGCTTCGCTCAGGATGACAGGTTGGAGCACATGACAGCTTTGAGCGGGGCGGGAGGCTACAGGACGCGGAGGGCGACGACGGTTTCATCGTCGAAGTGCTCGGCTCCGGCCTGGAAGATGGTGACGGCTTCGAGGATGGCTGCGAGGGCGCCGTCGGCGGATTGCGCGGCGGTGGGGTGGCGCTGGAGCAGGGTGCAGAGGCGGTCGGTCCCGTACATCTCGCCGTGGATGTTTTCGGCGTCTATGATGCCATCGGAGAAGAAGACGATGAGGTCTCCGGGCTGAGCTTGAAGGATCTGCTCCTCGTAGGTGACACCGGGGAAGAGGCCGAGGGGGAAGCCTTCGACGGCGACCGTGCGGACGTCGATGGCGTGGGTGAGACTGGCCTTGTCGGTGGAGACGAAGAGTGGCTGGACGGAGCCGGCGTTGGCGATGCGAAGGGTGCGGTCGGCGTCGTTCCAGAGGGCGATGAGCATGGTGACGTACTGGGCGTCGAGCTTGCGCTCCTGGAGCTGCTCGTTGAGGGCGTTGAGGAGCTGTGCGGGCGGGAGGTGGCGGGAGGCGAGCGAGCGGAGCAGGCCGCTGACGAGAGCGGCGTAGAGGGCGGCGGGGGCGGCCTTTCCGCTGACGTCTCCGACCGCGATGGCGACGCATCCGGGGTGGTCGGGGGTGCTGTAGTCGAGGAAGTCGTAGATATCGCCGCCGATGGAGCGGGCGGGGATAAAGCGGGTGGCGATCTCGGCGTGAGGCGGACGCGGCGGGGCGGAGGGAAGCAGGCGGAGTTGCACCTCGCGGGCCATATCAAGGTCGCGCTCCATGCGCTGCTCTTCCTCGTGGATGCGCTGGTAGAGGCGGGCGTTGACGATGGAGACGGCGACCTGGGCGGCGAGGGTGGTGAGGGTGCGCTGATGATCTTCGTTGAAATAGTTGACGCGGGTGTGCTCGAGATCGATGACGCCGATGACCTTGCCCTTGTAGATGAGGGGAACGGAGAGTTCGGAGCGGGTCTCGGGATTTTCAGCGAGGTAGCGCGGGTCTTTGTGGACGTCGGGGGCGAGGATGGGGGTGCGCTGGGCGGCGGCGGCGCCGATGAGACCGAGGCCGAGGGGGACGTTGCGCTCGCGGGCGATGCGCTCGCCGTAGCGGGTGCTGAAGCGATGCTCGAACTGCTCGGTGCGCTCGTTCCAGAGCAGGATGGTGAACATCTGGAAGTCGATGACGCGTTTGAGGAGCTGGCCGATGCGTTCGAGGAGGTCGTCGAGATCGAGGATGGAGGTGATCTCGCGCGAGATCTCGTGGAGGACAGTGAGGGTCTGGGCCTGGCGGGAGACGCGGGTGTAGAGGCGGGCGTTCTCGACGGCGACTGCCATGCGGGAGGCGACGAGCTCGAGGAGGCGCTGGTGCTCGTGGGTGAAGAAGGCGGGCGACTCGGACTGGATGTCGATGACGCCGATGACCTTGTTTTTGATGATGAGGGGGACGGCCAGCTCGGAGAGCACACCGGGATTGGCGTTGATGTAGTGCTCGAAGGTGTGGACGTCTTCGATGAGGATGGAGCGGCGCTGGAGGGCGGCCTGGCCGACGACGCCGCGGCCGACCTTGATGCGCATGCGCTCGATCTCGGGGGTGTGTCCGGTCTGAAAGCGCATGGAGAGCTCGTTGGTGCGGTCGTTGATGAGGAGAAAGGCGAAGATGCGGTAGTCGATGACGGCGCGGACGAGGTCGGCGACGCGGTGCATGAGGGTATTGAGGTCGAGGGTGGTGTTGAGGGCGTCGGCGAGGCGGTGGAGGAACTCGACCTGAAGGGGCTCGACACGGGGGAGAGAGGGGGCCGGCTGCGCGGGATCGTTGGGACGGTAGTCGCCCTCGAAGGTGTGCTCTGCCTGCTCACCGAGCGAGAGTTTGGTGGCGGCGCGAGACTCTTCCAGGGGCGGCATTCGAGAGCCGATGATACTACCCGGGTCGTGGAGCCGGGAGTGTCTGGGGCGAGGCGTGCCCGTTTGCCTTTGTCAGCGGACGCGAGCTGGGGAGTTCAGCCGTGTTGACCTCGCTGCTCGGGCGGTGCGTAGTTGTCGCGGATGGTGTCGGGGTCGATGGCGAGCGAGGAGCTGCCACGGATGAGGTCGGAGATCTGCTGGTCGGTTCGGCCGAGCTTGCGGAGAGCCTCGATCTCATCGGAGAACATACCGACGATTGCCGGAACGGGGAAGGACTCCGCGGGCAGGTTTGGCGGCGTTGCGAAGGGCCTGCTGCCTGAGGATCTCCGGGAGGGCGTAGTGTGGGGGCTGACTGGACAGGGGAAGCGGAGCTCCGTCGTTGGAAGGTGCTTTGATTCTCAGCTGTGCGGTCACGCTGTGGAATGGATTCGCTAGTAGGAGTCCGGGGGTGGGGATGTGGATGCCTGCCCCTGGAGTTCGGCGACGATCTTGACGCTGGCGCTGGCTCCGATGCGGGAGGCTCCGGCGTGGAGCATGGCGACGGCGTCGCCCAGGGAGCGAATGCCTCCGGAGGCTTTGATGCCGACACGGGAACCGGCCTTTTCGCGGAGCAGGGCAATGTCGTCGGCGGTGGCTCCCCCGGTCGAGAAGCCGGTGGAGGTCTTGAGGAAGTCGGCGCCGGCGGAGAGAGCGAGATCGGCGGCGCGCAGCTTCTCTTCAAAGGAAAGGAGGCAGGTTTCGAGGATGACTTTGACGATGGCTCCGGCGCCGTGGGCGCGCTCGACGACACCGCGGATATCCTGCTTGACAGCGGCGAGATCCGACGGCGTACCGGACTTGAGCAGGCCCATGTTGAGGACCATATCGATATCGTGGGCTCCGAGCTTGAGGACGCGGACGGTCTCATCCCGCTTGGAGGCGGCGAGGGTGGCGCCGAGGGGGAAGCCGATGACGACGCCGACCGGGATGGGCGTGCCGGCGAGGGTTTCGGCGGCGATGGCGACCCAGGTGGGATTGACCATGGCACAGGCGAAGCCGTGTTCGGCGGCCTCGTGGCAGAGCTGGATGACCTGGGTGCGGGTGGCGTCGGGCTTGAGCAGGGTGTGGTCGAGGACTGACGCGAGGTAGCGTGGGGAGGAGAGGGTGTGCGCGGTGAAGGCCGCGCTATCCCACTCGGGGGAGAGGTGGGACTTGAGAAAGGTGACGGGTTGGGAGGACGGATGGGCGTTGGGGAGAGAGTTGCTGCTCACTACGACTCCTGTGGCGCTGGTTGGTGCCTTGGATCCGTGTCTCGGGGGGAGGGTCACGCGCCGGGGTAATTTTTATCACACGGAGGTGACAGCTGGCTGAACGGCGGTTCCGTGGAGCGCGGCGTGGAAGGCGAGGGCGAGGTCGTCGCGGAGGAAGTTATAGAGCTGCTCACCGGTTTGCTGATCGCGCGCGCGGAGAACGGCGGAGGGGTGGATGGTGGCGACGACCCGATCGGCGTACGGGGTCGAGAGGATCTTGCCGTGGTCGCGCATGAGGGCATAGGTGCCGCCGAGGAGGGATTTGGAGGCGGAGGCTCCGAGGCAGAGAACGACCTTGGGACGGACCGCATCGATCTCGGCCAGCAGCCAGGGACGGCAGGCGGAGATCTCGGATATGCGGGGGTTCTGGTGGAGGCGGAGCTTGCCGCGCTGGATGAACTTAAAGTGCTTCACGGCGTTGGTGACGTAGACGCTTGAGCGGTCGATCTGAAGCTCGGCGAGAACTTTATCGAGGATGCGGCCGGCGAGGCCGACGAAGGGCAGGCCTTGAAGGTCTTCCTGGTCGCCGGGCTGCTCGCCGACGAGCATGAGGGTCGCTGGTTTGTGACTGGTGGCGGGCGAGGGGCCGACGCCGGGGACGGCCTGGGTGGCGTGGAGGTAGAGATCGCAGCCCTTGCAGGTGGGGAGAGCGGCGTTGATGACGGGGAGCTCATGCTTGACGGGAACGAAGGGGGCGGCGGAGGGTTTTGCGGTTTGGGTCTGGACCATGGCACCTACTCTGGATGCGGATTGGGTGATGAGGGTTGGGAGGAGAGAGATCTCGGGGAGGTCCCTCCAGTAACGGACGGGCATCTCGGAGCGCATGACGGAGGGATTGAGCCGGGCGGGGTTGAAGATGCTGGCGTAGTAGGAGCGCCAGAGGGTTTCGAGCTCGTCGGATGCTGGAGCGGAGTCGCGGGGGAGGCCTTCGAACCAGTGAAGCTGGCGGTTGGCGGGGTCCCAGGAGACGCTGGCGTCGGGGGTGAGGATGGTCCACTGCATGGGGGCGAAGCGCTCGACGAAGAAGGGGGCGGCGAGGGGGAGGATGCGGTGGTCGGGCTGGTACCAGGCGACGAAGTGTTCCTGATTATGACTTGCTGGGCTGTTAGGGCTCGCGGCGGCTTCGGCTGCGATCGTGGAGTCTGCGGGATTCGGGGTGAAGGGATTGGCTTCGTCCATGGCGTCGGGCTCGACCTTGCGGAAGCGGACGAAGGCGTGCATCTTGTGGAGGTCGCGGCGGACCTGATGCTCAAGCTGGTGAAGGTGGGCGACATCGCTGTCGATTTCGATCCTGAGAAGGTCGCGATTGGTCTGGAGGCGGTAGAGGATGCGGAAGAGGAGATTCCAGCGGCCGGGCGAGCGGTGGACGGCGGCGGTTTGGGCGAGGTCGAGGAAGGCTTGAGGGACGTGCGGGGAAAGGACGGGCGGGGCGGCTGGCGCGTCATCCTGAGCGGAGAGGCTGAGGTTGAGATTGGCGGGGACGGTGGCGTCTTCGAGGTCGAGGTCGTCGGGGGTGTAGCCCTCTTGCAGGGCGGTGCGGGCGTGGGTGCGCCAGTCGTTGAAGTCGGGTTGGATGAGGATGCGCTTCATGGCTGGAGATGTGATGCGAGGATGCCGACGTTGATTTGTGGGGCAGGGGTGTTCGGGGTGTGACTGGCGAGAGGCGCTACCACCTTAGGGGGAGTGCGCTTGGGTGGGGGTTCGATAGAGTGTGGGGCATGTATCTTTCGCGCTTCGCCTTTGTTGCCTTGCTTGCCTCCGCGCCCGTCTTTGCCTTTGCCCAGAGTGATGGAGTTCCGGCGGGAGTCTCGCTGCCATCGACGGGGACCGTGTTCGCCATGGACGGAGGCGGGAAGGGAACTGGCCTCCAGCAGCTTCATCCCTCCGAGATTGTGTCGAACTCGCACGCGGCCTCCAACTTCGCCCGAAGCATGGTTTATTCGGGACCACGGGCCAGCGTGGAGTTGGCCGGACTGAATGCCGCAGTTCACCTGAGCAACGGAAACGACGCCTTCTTCGTGCGGCTTGGGGGCGATGACCCGGAGCTGCTGCGTGGGCGGGTGACTCTGATTCGGCTGACGCAGACCACGAACCGGCGGGTCGTCTCGACGTTCTCGCAGAATATCTTTGGTGGCCAGCGGGCGCGCAAGTACAACGTTGTGGCTGTGACAAAGACGGATGTACCGGAGAGCTCGTGGTTGAAGCTGACACCCGAGACGCCGCTGGAGCCGGGCGAGTATGGAATCGTGTTTCTGCCGAAAGATACGGCCTTTATTCCCGACACGGTCTATGACTTCGATGTGGCGATCGACGGGGCCAAGCCGGAACGGTAAGCCGATGCCGCTCATATCATAAGGCTCCGGTTAGGGCGCTGATGGGGGCGAAGAGGTCGAGCTGGGCGGCTGGGTTGGGCAGCGGGCTGGTGGCCGGGTTGAAGATGGGAGCGGTGGGCAGGTGGTCGTCGGCGATGAGGTAGGGGAGGGAACTTTTGACGCGGACGTGCAGCTTGCGGAGGTTGTCGAGGGTGAGGCGGTGGTACTTGCGGATGGAGAGGATGCGGTCGACGTTTTTGTAGCCGATGCCGGGGATGCGGAGGAGGGCTTCGCGGGGGGCGGCGTTGATGTCGATGGGAAAGAACTCCGGGTGGGTGCGGGCCCAGGTGGTCTTCGGATCTTCGGTCAGCGAGAGGTCTGGGTTGGCGTCGGAGGTGAGTTCGGCGGCCTCGAAGCCGTAGAAGCGTATGAGCCAGTCGGACTGGTAGAGGCGGTGCTCGCGGATGAGAGGAGCGGGTTTGAGGGGGAGGCGGGTGTCGGCCTCGGGGTAGGGGCTGAAGCCGGTGTAGTAGACGCGGCGGAGCTTGTAGGAGGTGTAGAGGCGGGTGGCGGTCGAGAGGATCTGGCGGTCGGTGGAGGGGGTGGCGCCAATGACCATTTGGGTGGACTGTCCGGCGGCGGCGAACTTCGGCGGCTTGAGGTCCGGGGCGAGGCGGGAGGACCCGCGTTCCTCGTCAAACGCGTCTTTCTGAGTCGCGATCTGATCCATGGTGGACTCGATGACGGCTGACTTCTTTTCGGGGGCGAGCTGAACGAGGTCAGCTTGCGTGGGAAGCTCGATGTTGGCGGAGAGCCGGTCTGCGAAGAGGCCAGCCTCAGCGATGAGCTTGGGGTCGCAGCCGGGGATCGTCTTGAGGTGGATGTAGCCGCCGAACCGGTGGACCTGCCGGAGAGTTTTGGCGACGGCGACGAGCTGCTCCATGGTGTAGTCAGGCGACTGGATGATGCCGGAGGAGAGGAAGAGACCTTCGATGTAATTGCGCTTGTAGAAGTCGAGGGTGAGGTTGACGACCTCTTCTGGGGTGAAGCGGGCGCGCTTGACGTCGGAGGAGACGCGATTGACGCAGAAGACGCAGTCGTAGGTGCAGAAGTTGGTAAGGAGGATTTTGAGCAGAGAGACGCAGCGGCCGTCAGGGGTGTAGGAATGGCAGATGCCCTCGCCGTCGGAGCTCCCGATACCGCCGGGCGTCGCGGCGCGTTTGGAGCCAGAGGAGGCGCAGGAGGCATCGTACTTGGCCGCGTCGGCGAGGATCTCGAGCTTCTGCTGGACGTTCATCATTGTGTTTGCTAGTGGATTGGATGCTCAGGGCACCTCATCAAGTGTAAGCCTGGAGACGAATAAACGGTGAATCTGGGTGGAGCTTTGGTTCGGATGTTTCCCCTGTGACATCTAAACCGTATGAGTCAAGTGGGATCGAACGCGGGTCTGAGATTTTCGGTCCTGGACCAGTCTCCGGTGGCGGCGGGGAGCACGCCGGGGGAGGCGTTGCAGCGATCAATCGAGCTGGCCCGTCACGTGGACGGGCTCGGGTACGAACGGTTCTGGATGAGCGAGCACCATGCGATGGAGACGCTGGCATGTACGGCACCGGAGATCATGCTGGCGAGGATCGGGGCAGAGACGCGGAGGATCCGGATCGGGTCGGGCGGCATCATGTTGCCGCACTATGCGGCGTTGAAGGTGGCGGAGCAGTTCCGTACGCTGCATGCGCTCTATCCGGGGCGGGTGGATTTAGGGATCGGGCGGGCGCCTGGGGGCGGGCCGGTGGAGTCGCTGGCGTTGCGCCGGGAGCGACGGGTGCAGATGCAGGACGACTTCGGGGATCAGACGGCGGAGCTGCTGGCGTTTCTGGATCATGCGGGGGAGGGATTTCCGGCCCAGCATCCATTCGCAAAGGTGCAGGTGTCGCCGCAGATGCCGGGCGGGCCGGACGTCTGGATGCTGGGTTCGAGCCTGTGGAGCTCGGCGGCGGCGGCGGAGTTTGGGCTGCCGTATGCGTTTGCGCACTTCTTCTCGCCGGTGCAAACGCGGGCGGCGATCACGGCGTACCAGCAGAGTTTTGTGGAGAGCCGGTATCGCGAGCGGCCGGAGGCGATATTTGCGGTGGGGGTGATCTGCGCGGGGACGCAAGCGGAAGCGGAGTATCTCGCGGCGAGTGTGCGGGTGCTGCAGCGGCGGATACGAATGGGTGACCGGAGCCCGGTGGCGGCGCCAGAGGATGCGCTGCGGGAGCTGAAGGTGTTCGGGAGCGGTGGAGGTGAGGAGGGGGAGTTTCCACGGTACTTCGTGGGGACTCCGGCGAAGGTGAAGCGGGAGTTGGAGGAGATGGCTGCCGAGCTGGGGATCGGGGAGGTGGTGGTGAATACGATTATGTGGGACCAGGCTGCCCGGCTGCGGAGTTATGGGTTGCTGGCGGAGGCGTTTGGGATGGGGGACTCGGGCGGGGTGGAAGGGTGCGTGGAGATGGTTGGGGCCGTGTCGAACGCCTTGTTCCGGTAGGTACCCCCCCGTACTTTTAGGGGGAAAGTGTTCAAAGCGATGGCCTTAATCCTGGACTTCCAACTTCGCTATCGCGTTTTGCGGGCTGTTTGCCAAGCTAATTTAAGTATAAGGGTTTCCGTGAGGAGATACGCCAATTGGAAACGATCGGCTCCGTCGCGTTTTTTCAGGTGAGCAGGCATCAGCTGGGTCTCGTTTCTGGATGCCGCCCAGATGTGCGTTGTTGCTCTGCGGCAACCTGCGGCGGAACGGAGAACGATAGATTTCGGAGGCCCTGGCGCGCCGAGTCCCCATGCGGCACCCGGAAATTGCGTGGTATCGAGAACAGCTTCGGCAGCTTAGGTTTGAGTCGCGCCGGGCGGCGACGGTCCACTCATGCCGGTGAAAGCTGTCGTGAATGGGCCACCCGGCAAGCGACCAAACTGCTCCTCCTGCACTCTCACCAAGGGTGAAGACAGTTTCGCAGCGCGCGCGTAATTTTCTGCGATGCCGGGTTCTTCGGCCCTTGCTCCGCCTGCTCAAACGGGGGGTGAGCCCGAAGCGGCTGGCGTGGAGTCTGGCGATCGCGCTGGTGGTGGGGGTGAATCCGTTTCTTGGGTTGACGACCGTCTCCATGCTGCTGCTGGCGTGGATCTTCGGGCTGAACCATGTTGCCACACAGATCGGGATTCACGTGGTTGCACCGTTGCAGTGGCTGCTGTTCCTGCCGTTCATTCATGCTGGGATCGTTCTTTTCGGAGCGCACCGGCTCCCCATGTCGAAAGCAGAGATCCTTCATCTCAGCCATCGGCATCCGTTGCAGTTGGTCCACCTGCTGTGGCAATGGGAGTGGCATGCGCTGGTGATCTGGGCGCTGTGTGCGATCGTTCTGGCGCCGCTGATGGCTCTGCAGATTCGCAGGATGCTGGTGCTCGCGATGCGGCGGCATAAGGATCTGCTGGTGTGAGTTGGAAGGGCTCCCGGTCGGCGCTGACGCGATTGCCGCTGACGGTGAGGCTGTCACAAATGGGGCACCCGGTGTGTGGGTGAAGTTTTCGAGCATCACAACCTGGAGCTCCCGGGCTTTGCTGCATTCAGTGCATCAGCGACGGGCTGCGAGTTCTCCCGTAGGATCTCCTACCGGTTTGTGCTGAGAACGACGATGGCCAGCTTTCGGCCTTGTAGATTTTGTTGATAAGAGAGGTTCTTGTCGCCCGTCACAATCACAGCGAAATCTGCGCTCTGCGCCGCGGCCAGCAAAGCACCGTTGCCGAACGGCGCCCAGCCCATCTCATCGGCTGTTTTCACTTCATGCCCTATCAGGGCGCCGCGCAGCTTATGGAGTACGTTGTGATCCAGCAACACCCTCACGGTTGAAGCTGTGTTTGCTTCTGTGCCGCGAACGTCAGGAGCTCCCGGATGGTCGTCTCGGGAATGGCGAAGTTCTCTGAGATTTCCTCGACCGGTGAGCCGTCCTCATAGTTTTCGACGATCGAGTCGGCCTGTACGCGAGTTCCCTTGAGAATCGGAACCCCGCTTACCTTTCCCAGAACGACTTCGACCAGCGGGCAGTCTGTCCAGTCAATCGCATGAGTCAGCATATCCGTCATTATAAATACGGTCGTCCCAGGATGTGTCCGTCAGGAACAGGGGAGAATTTTGAGGTGCTTTGTGGGGGTGCCGCATATGGTAGGGCGGGAGCTGCGGGCGAGGGCTGTCCAGGAAGAGCTCTTACGTCTCTTATGAACGAAAGTTCTTAGGGTAAAGGCGGCCAATAATCACAACTGTTCCTAGCTGAATACGCAATATTCTGTTGTTTTCTAGATAGTCGACTTAACTTGGTATCTCTGAGCTCCTGCGCAGAGCTCAAAAGGTCGGCTGAAAGCAACATCGAGTTCGAAGTGAAATTGCTTGTCATGAACAAGAGCGACGTCTATCAAAATAGAGTGCGCAGCTTTGTTGACGAGAAATTGCGAGATAGCCGACAGGCCGATCGCAATGCATGTGATGGCGAGAAAGACTTGAAAAAGCCACAAGCTAACCAAATGCTGGCCGATTGGAATGAGGGGAGCTAGTACCCCAAGCAGCGAACGGGGTAGGTCTTCCATCCCGCTGTGAACTCAGTAAGTTTCGCTGTCCCTTCCTCAAAAGCTCGCAGAACGTCTTCGCGTGTACCTGGCATACTTCTTAGTTCCCAGCGGCTTCTTCGGGGAAGAGGCGGATGTCTTCTATGTTGCGGTAGACCTCGGCGTAGTCCATGCCGTAGCCGATGACGAAGTGGTTGGGGATTTTGAAGGCGACGTAATCGGCCTCGATGGGGACGAGGCGGCGATCGGGCTTGTCGAGGCAGGTGGCGATCTTGAGCGAGGCGGGTTTGTGCTGGAGCATGAGGCCGCGGAGGTAGGACATGGTGAGGCCGGTGTCGAGGATGTCTTCGACGAGGATGACGTGCTTGCCTTCGATGGGGTCGTCGATGTCCTTGATGAGCTTGACGGCGCCGGAGGAGACGCGGGCGCGGCCGTAGGAGGAGACGGCGACGAAGTCGAAGGTGGCGTCGACCTTGATGGAGCGGGCGAGGTCGGAGAGGAAGATGGCGGCGCCTTTGAGCACGCCGATGAGGACGATGGACTTGCCGGCGTAGTCGGTGGTGATGTCCTGGCCGAGGGCGGCGACGCGATCGGCGATCTGCTGCTGGGAGATGAGGACGGGCATACCCGAGGCGGGCGGGAGTTTGGAGGTGCTGGTGGGCATAGGCACGAGGGTATCGCGGAAGGGAGCCTGGGGCAAAGGGCAGCGGTACAGGCCGGCGGCGGGCGGAGCTTGGGCGCGCCGCTATACTTCCTGGAGGAAGCGAGGTTTATGTATCCGTTTATACATCTGGGGCCGATCAGCCTGGGAACGTTTGGGCTGCTGCTGTGGGTTGCCGCCGTGGTGGCGACGATGGTGTTGCACCGGAACTTCGTTCGCAACCGCGTGGATGCGGATGCGTTGAGCGTGGTGGCCGTGGTGCTGATCAGCGGTGTGATCGGAGCGAAGGTGTGGCATGAGCTGCAGGATGTGCGCGGCCTGGCGGCGGATATGCGGCAGATTGCGATGCCGGGGTGGGCGCATGCCGGCGCAGTAGCGATGGGGTTTCTGACGTGGATGCGGGCGGGGTATGCGTGGTTTGGCGGGCTGCTGGCGGGGATCGCGATGCTGCTGTGGCAGGGACGGCAGACGCGGCCGAACGGCCTGACAAATTGGCGGGGGGCGGTGCGGATGCTGGACCTGGCGGCTCCGGCGGCGGCGATCGGGTATGGGGTGGGACGGATCGGGTGCTTGACGAGCGGCGATGGCGATTACGGAAAGGTCACGACGCTGCCGTGGGGCGTGCATATGCGGCCGGATGCCTTGGTGCCGGTGTATCCGGCGAGTGCGATGGTGCAGCCGACGCCGATTTATGAGCTGCTGTTTGCGCTGGCGGTGTTCTGGGTGCTGTGGAAGCTGGGAGAACGGGCGAGGCCGCTGGGATGGCTGACGGGGATGTACCTGGTGCTGAGCGGGGTGGGGCGGTTTCTGGTGGAGTTTGTGCGGGTGAACCCGAAGCTGTACTGGGGTATGAGCAACGCGCAGGTGGCGGCGCTGGGAAGTGTGGTGGTGGGTGTGGGAGTGATTTTGTGGGCTCGGGCAAAGAGAGTGGAGTGGGCGCCGGAGCTGGCCGGGGGGGTGCGAGCTCGCCGGACGGTTTAGCTGTCAAGACATTTCAGGTATCGACAGGTTAGGTATGACCTGTTAGCAGATTACTAAATACGGAGGTGCGAGATGGCGACGATTGCTCAGGAAAGAGTTCCGTCAAATTTGAGTCCGGATGACGCTGCGCTAGAAATGGTTCGATTGGTTGAGGGCTATTTCGACGAGATTGGTTTGAGCGAAGCTGAGCGGGATGAACGGTATGCTCGCGCTGAGGAAGCGGCTTAGCGCAATCCGTGTTGAGACCTCCACATCTGCAACATAGCGAGATAGTTCAGATGATCTGAGCCAATCTCCCAATCCTTTCCAACATTGTTGCGAAGTCCGCTTCGGCCGGCGTTTCCAGAAGCTTTCTCATACGCGCAACCTTTTCCTTTTCACGGTGTATGGCCGTAGCCTTTACAGATCGCGGTCCGCTTCTGCTGTATGCGTCCATCTTGAGTGTCTCCCTTATTCTCCAATACTCGCCTGCGACTTACGTTTGTGGTCTAGATCGTTTCTTTGTTCTGCCCCCATGAGGCGATTAGAACTTGCCCGACTTACAGGATGCTTTCGAATTAGAGGCGTTTGAGGTAGGCCTTGGCCTGGTCGAGTTGGGGGAAGAGGCGTTCTTCGGCCTGGAACTCGCGGGAGTGGACGCAGCGGCGGCCGGCTTTGACGCGGACGGGGTGCTTGAGGTGGAGCATCTCGTGGTAGAGGAGGTATTCGACGGCGCAGCGGGGGGTGTCGGGACGATCGAAGACGCGACTGACGACGATGATGTTGTGGGCGGCGTCGTAGTGGCCGAGCATGCGGCGGGCGTGGTGGGCGGACCAGGTAAGGGTGGGGCGGCCGAGGAGGCCATGGAAGAAACGGGTGTTGAGGGATTCGAAGACCTCGTCGAGATCGTAGTGATGGCCGACGGGAGTGAAGAGGCGTTTGCGGCCGCGGGTCTCCCGGATGTGCTCGGCCTGCTTCGCGACGGCTTCGGAGGAGACGTGGCGGCGATAGCGGTCGGCGTGGGTGGGAGCGATGGGTCTCTTGTAGAGCTTGGCGAGGAGGATGTGGGCGATGGCGCGGTGGACGCTCTCGGGGGCGTGCTCGAGGAGGTCGGAGAGGCGGACATGCAGGCGGCCTTCGCGAAGGCGGATGGTGGTGTTGAGCGAGGTGAAGCGGCGGAAGCGGATATCGAGCGGAGGGATGGGCGCGCGCGGGCGGAGGTCGCGGTACTGCTCTTCAAAGATGGGGGTAAGGGGGGAGAGCACTTCGACTTAGTTTAACATCGGCGCGAGTCGATGGATGCGGGTTGACGGGTCGAACGGCCTAGCGCGGGATGTCATAGGGATGGCGCTGGCTACCGGGGTTTTCGCGTTCTTTTTCAGACTTGACGGCCTCGGGGTGGGCGGCGAAGAAGGCGCGCTGATCCTCGACGAGGCGGGTGGCCTCCTGGCGGACATCGCGGACGCTCTCAAGGGCGAGCTTGCGAACGAGATTGTAGGTTTCGCTGTCGGGTGCGGACCGGAGGGCGGTGGACCAGCGCTCGGTGGCCTCGACGAGTTTAGGAAGCTGCTTGCGGATGTCGCGATGGCGCGGGCCGTAGTCGTCGAGGTTGTCGTTGAGCTCGTCGGCGATGGAGTTGAACTGCTCGAAGAGGTCGTGCAGATCGTCTTCGCGGCCGGGGCGGCGGGGCTTGACGACGAGCTCCTGGATGGTCTTGCTGCGCGTATCGAGGAACTTGATGAAGACGGCAATGCGGTCGTTGGGGGTGTAGGCGGCTTCGCGGAGCTGCTCCACTTCGCCGTCCGAGAGAGCGGAGTCCTTTTGCTGCGCGTGAAGGGGGTGAAGGGAGAGCAGCACGAGCAGGCAGAGAAGAGAGAGACGACGCATCGATCTGGCTGCTTTCAGTGCCACTGAAGCTAGTGCTTGAAAACCTGGGTGAGGAGCTCGTCCTGAACCTGATTGAGCTGCTTGAGGGTGGCCTGGAGGGTTTCGCGATCGTCGCTCGATGCGGCGTGCATGTACTCGGCGAGACGGCGGGTGGTCTTGTGCATGAGCATTTCGGCGTTCTTGAGTCGCTTGGTGTCGTTGGCGAGGCCGAGGTGGATGAGTTGGGCGTAGTGCTCGACGCGCTTCAGGGTGACGCTGGCATGGTCGACGTCTCCGGCGAGGATCTGCTGGCCGGCGATCTCGGTGGCGGCGTGGACGAGCTCGGTGTAGAGGAAGCACTGCTCGCTAGGGTTAGCTTGCTGGGCGCGGAGCTCGAGTTGGGAGAGCGCCTGCTCATCGAGCATGACTTCAGAGCTGGACGCGGCGTGGGCGGGCAGGGCGACGGTGAGGACAAGGGTGAGGAGCAGGGCGGGGGGGAGGAGGAGACGGGGGCCGAAGGAGAGGGGAGATGTCATGACGCACCTCCTGAGGTGCGCGATCTACTTCATGTGATCGAGGGCGATAAGGCGGTGGCGCGCCTCCCACTCCTCATCTGGGAACTTGCTATTGGCCACGGAGAGGAACTGCTTGTAAAGGTCCGATGCCTGTCTGACGTGGTGCAGTTTATCGTGCGCCGTTGCAGCCAGGAAGAGCGACGACGGCGACTGTGGCAGGATTGTAGCTCGAAGTTGGAGGGCGCGCAAGGTGGCATTTGGATCGTTGTTCTGGCTGGCGGCAAAGGCGAGGTGGCTGGCGGCTGCGGCGAGGTCCTCGCGGTTGGAAAAAGCGGAGGGCTGGGCGGTGGCGCGATCGAGAATCTGCTGGGCTTCGGCGTAGCGCTTGAGATGAATGAGGGCATCGGCACGGTCGTCAAGGAGGGTGGGGTCGGCGGGCGCCTGGGTGGAGAGTGCGGCGAAGAGCGGCTCGGAGCTCTCGTACTGGCCGGACTGACTGAGGAGACGGGCGTAGAGGCGGGTGACGGCAGGGTTTTGCGGATCTCCGGCGTGGAGCTTTTGGAGCAGGGCGGTGGCCTGTTCGGGCTGGTTCTGATGGACATATAGGGTGGCTAGCTGGGCGGTGAGGCCGGGATCATCGGGGTGAGCGGCGAGGGCTGCAGAGAGCCAGGGCTCGGCTTCGGTAGATCGGTTGTGGGCGATAAGAAGGCGAGCGAGAGCGGCGCTCGCGGCAGGGTCGTTGGGGGCACGGGAGAGGAGGCGGCGGAGGGCGGCTTCGGCGGCGGCCGTGTCTTGCGCCTGCTCGGCGAGATCGGCGGAGAGGAGGATGTCGTCGGGGGTTTCGGGGGAGAGTTTGAGGGCGGAGAGGAGGGCATCGCGGGCTTCGGCGGGATTGGAGGTGCGGTCAAGGTGGGCGAGTGCGCGGAAGGCGCGAGCTTTGAGGGCGGGATCTTCGGCCCCGGCCCCGGCCCCGGCGGCGGTGTTAAGGGTGGTCGCGGCCTGAAGCTCGGCGCGGGCGTCGGCAGGGCGGTTATTGCGGGCGAGGAGGAGGCCGAGGGCGAGGTGAGGTTCGAAGTAGGTTGGGTCGGCGGCTATGGCCCGGCGGTAGGTGGCCTCGGCGGGGGCGGTTTGGGCTGGGTCGGTGTCGCTGAGGGCATCCTGGGCGGAGGCGAGGTCGAAGAGGACGCGGGCGTCGCCTGGGTACTTTTGGGCGAGGGCGGTGAGGAGTTTGAGGGCGAGGGGGAAGTCGCGGCGGTTGAGAGCGTCGGCGGCTTCAGTGCGGGCGGGGTCTTCCTGCCTGGCTTGCGGCCGGGGCTGGGAGCTGGAGCTGCTGGCGTCGGAGGTGCCTGCGGGGAGCTGGGCGTGGGCAGCGCCGAGGATGGACAGAAGGAGCGTGGGACAGAGGATAGATCGGATAGAACGCTGTATCGTGACGCGTGTGAATGCCATGTACCCCTCCCCCCGTACTTTGCACTCAAAGTCTTCGAACGAGGGTACTTAGACCGCGAAGTACCCCCTCCTGACGTGCGGAAGCCCGGCTGGTCGCCGGGCTCCTGTGATCTTGCTGTGTTTACTATAGCAGGGCGGAGGTGTGGGTTGCGCCACGTAGGGGGCAACGGAAGGGAGGGTTTTTGGATAGGAATGGAGGTACAGGTCACTCACCAGAAGCGAGTCTTTGGGGATTGATGCGGTTCGATGAGCTATATTGCATTTGCAAAAAGGAGAATTTACATGAAGGTTTTTGCCCACATCGTTATCGGTCTGATCCTCACGACTCCGATGGCTCTTCCCGCACAGAACAAAGCGCAGGGTTCTGAGCCTATCGCCTGGGGCGTACTTTCGGGCAACTCATCCTGTGTGATCTTTGCAGAAGGGCATAAGACCAGCGGAAGGTTCTATGGCGTTGCGGTCACTACCAAGACGGTCGGGAAACTCACTCTGGTGGAAGCGCAAAACTACACCTTCAATCAGAAAGAGGTCCTTGAATCTCAAGAGAATATGAACAACTTGATGCAGATAGCCCAGAAAGATCACGTCAAGTTCGTCAAGATTCCAGAGAAGTACTCGCCTGAGCTGCTTGAGAAGGCCCGCGCATCCTGTAAATCGGATGCTCAATGACTCGTTGTATTCCAATCTCCACATCCGAACACCACAGCCTGACCGATTAGGACTCACAGTCGTCTCCGGCAACTGACCCAGTCGCTTCCGCGAAGCGCGCTTAGCAGGACGGCTGCCCACACGTTCTCATACATCCATGGCTGGTCCTCAGCAGCTCCGTCGCCGAACTTATACAGGGATTGAGACTGAACGGGTGCGAGCATTAGGTCGAAATCTCCTGGAGAGTAAGAGCTGCAGAGCTTCATCTGCCACGCAGATAGCGATTAGGAATGTTACTCAGGCGCGGTATTTCTCTGCCAAGTGCCAGCAGGAGCGTGCGGATGTTGGCATACGTGTCCTCTTCAGAACGCTGAAATTGCCGCAGCAGGCCGAGTTGCGCATAAGAGACAGGCGTTACATCGAAGCATTGTGTTTCCCATTCGAACCCTTTGCCCCAGGTAATGCCGGGAAGAAAGAGATCTGCTCTTGCGCCAGCTTCGAGCAGGAGCCGCATGACTGGCTCTGAACGGTTTGCATTGGAGTTGACCGTGTGGAACAGCGGCGTGTGGCCGCCGAAACCGTATGCATCTATGGCCGCGTGCGCATCGACCTCCGCCCCCAGATCGAGGAGCTTGCGCGCGACTTGGAGATGACCATATTCCGCCGCCACATGTAGAAGTGAGGCTCCTGACAAGGGCGTGAACGCACAGGCCATAATCGTCTTGTGATTAAGAAAACCCGGATCAACGCGGACGGCCACTTCAAGGGCATCTGGATCGTTCAGCAGAACCGGAGCAAGTTTAGGCTCGTCGAGTACCGCACCGCGTTCCAGGAGTAAACGAAGGCAGTCTGGAAAGCGGTCTGATCTTAGATACATTTCGATCAAAGTATTGGCGGGTGTTTTGCCATTTATCTCTGAGCAAACGTCAAAGCCATCGTCCAATACCGCTCGGATGCGATCGACCGAGTGAATTTCGAACGCAGTCATCAATTCTTCGATCACAGCGCTCATTCGACCTTCCGGGATAGGGCAAAAGCATACAGGTTGGTGAACCAATCTGTGGCAGGGATGTTGCGAGAGGTCCTGAGAAGCCGCCTGCTGTTTACGGATGACCTGATGTGCTGTATCGGGAAGCGGACTGTTGAATCGGCGGCCTTAAGCGGTGATCTCTTGGGCGGCTTCGGATGCGGGGACTTCGGTGCGGGCGGCGGCGGAGGGGAGGTGGAGGACGGGGGCTAGCCAGTGGCCGGTGTGGGAGGCGGGGTTGGCGGCGATCTGTTCGGGGGTGCCAATGGCGATGATCTGGCCGCCGCCGGAGCCGCCTTCGGGGCCCATGTCGACCACCCAGTCGGCGGACTTGATGACATCGAGGTTGTGCTCGATGACGAGGAGGGAGCCGCCGCCCTCGATAAGTTTGCGGAAGGCGGCGAGGAGCTTGGCGACGTCGTCGAAGTGGAGGCCGGTGGTGGGCTCGTCGAGGATGTAGAGGGTACGCGAGCGAGCCTTGGCGGCAGCCTGCCCAGCGGAATCGGTGCTGGACCGGTTGGTGATGGAGCGGGCGGTGGCGAGGTGGGAGGCCAGCTTGACGCGCTGGGCTTCGCCACCGGAGAGGGTGGTGGCGGACTGGCCGAGGCGGACGTAGCCGAGGCCGACCTCGTCGAGGACGTAGAGCTTGTCGACGATTTTGGGGTGGCCGGCGAAGTAGGTGAGGGCCTCCTTGACGGTCATGTTGAGGACGTCATGGATGTTCTTATTGCGGTACTTGATTTCCAGTATGGTGGATTTGTAACGGGTTCCGTTGCACTCCTCGCAAGGGAGCTCGATGTCGGCGAGGAACTGCATTTCGACGGTGACGGTGCCGTCGCCCTCGCAGACATCGCAGCGTCCGCCAGGGACGTTGAATGAGAACATGCCGGCGGTGAGGCCGCGGCGCTTGGCGTCGGGCTGGGCGGCGAAGAGCTCGCGGATGGCGTCGAAGGCCTTGATGTAGGTGACGGGATTGGAGCGCGGGGTGCGGCCGATGGGCGACTGATCGACGAGGACGACCTCGTTGAGGTGCTGGGCTCCGGAGAGCTCGCGGTAGAGGTGGGTGGGAGCTTGTGAAGTGGCGGATCCTTCGGCCTGGCCCAGCGCCTGCGTTAGGGCGCGGTAGAGGACCTGGTGGATGAGGGTGGACTTGCCGGAGCCGGAGACGCCGGTGATGCAGCAGAGGAGGTTGAGGGGGATATCGAGATCGACGCCGCGGAGGTTGTGGATGCGGGCTCCGGTCAGCGTGAGGTGCTCGCGGCCGGGCTCGCGGCGGAGTTTGGGGACGGGGATGAAGGAGCGTCCGGAGAGGTAGCGGCCGGTGATGGAGTTGGGGTTGGCGGTGACCTCGGCGACGGTGCCGGAGGCGAGGAGATGGCCGCCGAGCTCGCCGGCTCCGGGGCCGAGGTCGAGCAGGTGGTCGGCGGCGCGGATGACGTCGGGATCGTGCTCAACGACGAGGATGGTGTTGCCGAGGTCGCGCAGATCCTGCATGATGCGGATGAGCTTGGCGGTGTCGCGGGTGTGGAGGCCGATGGAGGGCTCGTCCAGCACATAGAGCGCGCCTACGAGGCGCGATCCGAGGGACGTGGCGAGCTGAATGCGCTGGGATTCGCCGCCGGAGAGGGTGGAGGAGAGGCGGTCGAGGGTGAGGTAGTCGAGGCCGACCTGATGGAGGAAGCTGATGCGCTGGCGGACCTCTTCGAGGATCTTTCCGGCGATTTCGGTTTGTGCCGGTGACAGTTGCAAGTTATCGAAGAACTCGGAGGCGGCGGTGATGGTGAGGGCGGAGGCCTCGCAGATGTTTTTGCGGTTGAGCAGAACAGCGCGGGCTTCGGCACGGAGGCGCTGGCCGCGGCAGTCGGGGCAGGTGGCGTAGCCGCGGAACTTCGAGAGGAAGACGCGGACGTGGAGCTTGTACTTTTTGCGGTCGAGCTCGGCGAAGAAGCCGCGGATGCCGGGGAAGATGCCGTGTCCTTCCTCGATGATGCGCTGCTGCTCGGGCTCGAGATCGAACCAGGGGACGTCGGTGGGGATGCCGGCCTGTTTGGCGAAGCGTTTGAGCTCGCCGTGCATGGGGCGATATTTGCCGCCGGCCCAGGGGGCGATGGCGTCCTGGTCGAGGGTGCGGGATTTATCGGGGATGATGAGGTTGGGGTCGAAGTCGATGGTGTTGCCGAAGCCCTGGCAGCGGGGGCAGGCGCCGTAGGGGTTGTTGAAGGAGAAGAGGCGTGGCTCGGGCTCGCGATAGGCGCGGTGGCAGGTGGAGCACTCGAAGGCGGCGGAGTAGCGGTACTTCGTACCGTTCTCGATTTCCGCTCCGGACACAGTGTGGAACTGGACCTCGCCGGACTCGCGGTAGCCGGTCTCGATGGCGTCGACAAGGCGGGAGCGGATGCCGGGGGAGAGGGCGAGGCGGTCGATGAGGACGAAGATGGGGCGGGCGGCTGGGTCGGAGAAATCCAGTTCGAGGAGGGACTCGGGGGTGGAGAACTCGACGATCGAGCCCGTCGAACCGTCAGGCGCGGGCTGGTAGAGACGGTTGTAGCCGCGGCGGCGCAGTTCGGTGAGGCGGTCTTTGAGGGCGTCGGTGAGATTGAAGACTGGGGGGGCGGTAGCCACATTTTTGGCAGATTTCAGGGACTTCTTCGCCGCTTTCGTTGCAGGTTTAGGTGCGGGCGTGGGTGCGACGGGCTCGGCGGCGGCGGGCTGCTGGAGAGGTTCGAGTTTGATCTCGGTGCGCTGGATGGGGAAGAGGGCGTAGACGCGGGTGGAGGCGGGAAGTGCCAGGAGGGCGGCCACGATCTCGTCGACGGTGTCGTGGCGGACGACCCCGCCGCAGTGGAGGCAGGTGACCGTGCCGCAGCGGGCGTAGAGCAGGCGGAGGTAGTCGTAGATCTCGGTGGCGGTGGCGACGGTGGAGCGCGGGTTGCGGGTCTGGTTTTTCTGCTTGATGGCGATGGCGGGGGCGAGGCCGTCCATGTGGTCGACGTCGGGCTTCTCGATGCGCTCGAGAAACTGGCGGGCGTAGGCGGAGAGCGATTCGACGTAGCGGCGCTGGCCTTCGGCGTAGACGGTGTCGAAGGCGAGCGAGGATTTGCCGGAGCCGGAGACGCCGGTGACAACGGTGAGGGCGTTGTGCGGGATGTCGACGTCGATCGACTTGAGGTTATGGGTGCGGGCTCCGCGGATGGTGATCTGGTCGTTCATGGGGGCTCTGGGATTAGGGACAAACAAATGCAAGTGCAAAGACGAATACAGGGGTCCTTCGACTGCGTGCTACGCACTCCGCTCAGGATGACGGCGGTAAGGCGGAGGCCTCGGCAGGTTGGGGGCGGAAGATTTCGAGGATGAGGAGGGTGGCTCCGATGCAGATGGCGGAGTCGGCGACGTTGAAGTCGGGCCAGTGGTAGCCGATGATGTGGACTTCGAGGAAGTCGATGACGAAGTGGTGGACGATGCGGTCGTAGAGGTTGCCGAGGGCTCCGCCGAGGATGAGGGCGAGGGCGATGCCGCTGAGAGAGAGGGCGCGGCCGGTGCGGGCGATCATGGCTCCGACGATGATGACGGCGAAGATGGAGAAGGCGATGAGGCCGTAGCGCACGGCGTCGGGGTGGGCGCTCTCGTCGAGGAAGCTGAAGGCGGCGCCGGTGTTGAGGACGTGCGAGATGCGGAAGACGCGGGGGATGACGGTGATGTGTTCGCCGGAGCGGACGTGCCGGATGATGAGGAATTTGGTGAGCTGGTCGAGGGCGACGGTGAGGGCGGCGAGGAGGAAAAGGAGGGGGCGGCGGTCGCGTGTCTCAGCGCTTCGCGCGGCGAGGTTGGCTGTGGGCTGGTAGGTGGAGGTCATTGGGCTGGGACCTCCTGCGGGGCTCCGGAGCTTTGGGCTGGGTACGGTGCATAATCGATGGCGTCTAGTGCTTCTACGCAGCGAAGGCAGACGGCCGGGTAGTCGGGGGAGTCTACAACATCGGGGACATAGCGCCAGCAGCGTTCGCACCTGGTGCCGACTTGCATGCCAGATGAAACTGAAGTGACTATCCCATCTACTCCTAACTTATCCAGTGTCGGTTTGTGCTCCCGGTCGACACTGGAGACGTTGAGCAACTCTGGCAATGAGTCGCGGTAGCGCGAGAGAGTTTGATACTCATCTAGTCCCGACAAGATCGTGGCTGAGGCGTCCAGACCTTTACCGATCACTCCGTCTCGGCGGGCCTTTTCCAGTGACGAGAAAACTCGTTCGCGGACCTCGAGCAGGATTGCCCAATCGGCCTTGAGCTGGCGGTCGCTGCCGGGGATGATGTCCTGCATGTCAGGGAAGAGGGCCAGGTGAACGCTGGTTTCCCGGCCGCCGACTGTGGGGAGTTGTTGCCAGACTTCGTCCGCGGTGAAGGAGAGGATGGGGGCGATGAGGCGGGTGAGGGTTTCGGCGATGCGCCAGAGAGCGGTTTGGGCGCTCCGGCGTTGCCAATAAAGCTTCTGCTGATATGGTCGGTCAGATTTGAATGCGATCGGAAAGGTGTAGAGACGGTCCTTTACGACATCCAGATAGAGTGCGCTGAGGTCGGAGTTCACGAACTCGTTGAGGGCGTGGTAGGCGCGGTGGAACTCGAAGCTGTCGTAGGCCTTGCGGATCTTGGCGTCGAGTTCGGCGGTGCGGGCGAGGATGTACTGGTCCAGGGGTTCGAGCTTGGCGAAACTCTCAGAGGAAAGCGGGCCCGTGCCGCCGATGGCGTTGCTGGCCGGGTCGAAGTCGTGGAGGTTGCCGAGGAGGAAGCGGAGGGTGTTGCGGAGCTTGCGGTAGTTCTCGCTGACGCGCTGCATCAGGCTTTCGCTGGCGGCGACGTCTTCGCGGAAGTCGACGGAGGCGACCCAGAGGCGGATGACCTCGGCGCCGAGGCGGTTGGCGACGTCGACGGGATCGACGCCGTTGCCGAGGGATTTCGAGAAGGCGCGGCCCTGCTCGTCGAGGGTCCAGCCGGAGGTGGCGACCATCTTGTAGGGGGCGTGTCCGCGCACCGCGACGGACGTGAGTAACGAGGAGTGGAACCAGCCGCGGTGCTGGTCGCCGCCCTCGGTGTAGAGGTCGGCGGGGATCTCGTCTTCGGGCCGGTGGAGCTCGGGGTCAGCGTCGAGGACGGCGTGCCAGGAGGAGCCGGACTCGAACCAGACATCGAGGATGTCCATCTCCTTGCGGAAGTCGTCTTTGTGGCCGCAGGAGGCGCAGGCGGTGCCGGCGGGAAGGAGGTCGGCGGGGGTGTGGGTGTACCAGGCGTCGGCGCCCTCGGTGCGGAAGAGGTCGACGATGGCCTTGTTGACGGCTCGGTTGTTGAGGGGTGTGTGGCACTTTTCGCAGAGGAAGACGGCGATGGGGACGCCCCAGATGCGCTGGCGGGAGATGCACCAGTCGGGGCGGGTGGCGATCATGTTGGAGATGCGTTCTTCGCCCCAGGCCGGGTCCCAGATGACATTTTTGATCTCGTCGAGGGTGCGTTGGCGGAAGGTGGTGACCGGGGCGTCGTCGTTTTCAAGCTCGGCGACGCCGACGGGCATGCGGGTATCCATGCGGATGAACCACTGCTCGGTGGCGCGGAAGATGACGGGGTTGTGGCAGCGCCAGCAGTGCGGGTAGGAGTGGTGGAGATCCTGGCGGCCCAGGAGGGCTCCGCGGCTTCGGACGAGATCGATGATGGGGGCGTTGGCTTCGGTGATGGTGAGGCCGTCGTACTCGGGCAGGCCGTTGCGGAGGCGGCCGGAGGCGTCGACGTCGCAGAGCTGGGAGAGGCCGTAGCGCGAGCCGGTGGCGAAGTCATCAACGCCGTGCGAGGGCGCGGTGTGGACGGCTCCGGTGCCCTGCTCGGTGGTGACGTAGTCGGCGTTGACGCCGAGGATAAGGCGGTCGAGGAAGGGGTGCTGGAAGGTGGCGCGATCGAGTTGGGAGCCCTTGAAGCGGGCGATTTCGACGGCTTCAAGGAGGGAGCAGGCCTGGCGGGTGTGTTGGGCGAGGGCCTCTGCGACGATGTAGATGTCGCCGTCGATGTTTCGGAGGGCGACGTAGTCGAGTTCGGGGTTGAAGGCGACGGCGAGCGAGGCGGGCAGGGTCCAGGGGGTGGTGGTCCAGATGATGGTGTAGACGTCTTGCTTGGTTTCCGAGGATGGTTGTGGAGCTTCACCCACCTTAGCGCCCAGAGTCGGGCGCGAAGATGGGGCACCCAGCGCGGGGTCGATGGCAGCCGGGTCGGAGGTGAGTTTGTAGCGGACGTAGATGGAGGGCGAGGTGTGCATCTCGTACTCGACTTCGGCCTCGGCGAGCGCGGTTTTGTCGTGGATGCACCAGTAGACGGGCTTGAGGCCTTTGTAGACGAAGTCGTTCTCGAAGAAGTCGAAGAAGGTCTCGGCGATGGAGGCCTCGTAGCCGTTGGACATGGTGAGATAGGGCGAGTTCCAGCGGCCGAAGACGCCGATGCGCTCGAACTGGGAACGCTGGAGGTCGACGTATTTCTGCGCGTACTCGCGGCAGGCGCGGCGGACGGCGAGGGGGGGCATCTCGAGTTTTTTACGGCCGAGTTTTTCGTCGACCTTGATCTCGATCGGGAGGCCGTGGCAGTCCCAGCCGGGAACGAAGGGGGCGTCGAAGCCGGCCATGGTCTTGGTTTTGACGATGAAATCCTTGATGCACTTATTGAGGGCGTGGCCGAGGTGGATGGCGCCGTTGGCGTAGGGCGGGCCATCGTGGAGGATGTATTTGGGGCGGTTCTCGTGGGCGGCGCGGGCACGGATCTGGCCGTAGAGGTCGGACTGTTGCCACTGGGCGAGACGGGCGGGCTCGTTCTGCGGCAGATTGGCCTTCATCGGGAAGGCGGTCTGGGGCAGGTTGAGGGTGGCTTTGAGCGGCTTCGGGTTGGCGTCTGGCGTCTGATTCGAGGCTTGCGAGGCTTCCGGCATTCCATCCCCTGAGTGCGTCGTGGCGGCTTTTCGCCCAAACGTCTATTGTATCCGGCGATGCGGGAAGACCGGTGCAAGGGGAACGAGACTAACGGTGGGGGTGCTGCGTCAAAGTCCCTAGACAAGTTTGTGTCGAAGCGCAAGCAGCGCCGGGCGAATCTTTGTAAAATGATGGATGGAGCCAGTGGCGAGCGCGTTGACCGAAAACCGGCGGAAGACCGGGGACGTAGATGTGGCAGGACGCGCGAGATCAAGAGGGCGGGCAAAGGAGCTTCCAGGTCCTGTATGCCGCCGAGGCGAAGCAGCTCATGGCGATGACACTTTTGACACCACCACCGGAGACCGATCACGATCACGACACACCGCGACTGCAGACGGGGATTGCCCCGCAGTGGAGCGAGGTGAAGGAAGAGGGCGTGTTTGCATCGCTCGTATCGAGCGTTCGGGACGTATTGTTTCCGGAGAAGCTACCGCCGCTGGAGTTGCAGTCGAAGCCGCTTCCGGTGGTGGACCGGATGGCTTTCAAGCGCAGCCCGACATCGACCGCGATAGCGGTGGTGATCCATGCGGTGGCGATCGGGTTGATCGCGTGGCTGCTGTACAAGGGCGTGAAGATGGCGGCTCCGCAGGTGACGCACCTGGTGACGCCGATCGATATGCCATTGACGCCGCCGAAGGCTCCACCCAAGGCGCAAGTGATGGGGGGAGGCGGCGGATCGAAGGGGCCGACGCCGGTGGTGAAGGGGCATCTGCCTAAATTTGAGGAACACCCGATTGTCCCGCCGACGCCACCTCCGCCGCAGCAGCCGAAAATCGCGATCGAGCCGACGATCAATGTGCAGAAAGACCTGAAGATGGCGACCAACAATATGCCGAATATCGGCGTGCCGAATTCCCCGATCGTGGGTCCGATGTCGGGCGGCGGAGGAAGGGGCGGCGGGCTCGGGTCGGGCAACGGAAATGGGCTTGGGCCTGGATCTGGCGGCAACACGGGCGGGGGTGTCTACCATGTGGGCGGCGGCGTGTCGGAGCCGGTGGTGATCTACCAGGTCGAGCCGGAGTTCAGTGATGAGGCGCGCAAGGCGAAGGTTGCGGGAAACGTGCTGGTGAGCTTGATCGTGGGCGCCAATGGCCTGCCGCAAAACGTGCGGGTGATTCGCGGTATCGGCATGGGTCTGGATGAAAGGGCGGTCGAGGCGGTCAGGCAGTACCGCTTCAAGCCGGCGATGATGAATGGAAAGGCTGTGCCGGTGATGATGAACGTCGACGTGAACTTCCAGATCTTCTAACGAGGTCGAGGCGGTGACGGTTGGCGAGGCCTGCTCTTGAATTTAGAGCGGGCCTCGTTTCGTTTCAGGAGCCGGGAGGCTGCTAACGACTGGCGAGGGTGGGGGCGATCTCGTCGAAGGTAAGGTTCGCGGCGGAGCTGCCGGAGCTCTGCTTCCATTGGTTGAAGAGGGCGCCGTAGCTGTCCGTGATGCAGGAAGCCCGGTCGATATCGAGATCTTCGAGGGTGCGATCGATCCAGCCGGTGGGACCTTCGAGCTCGGCCCAGGTGCCGATGGGGGTCTCATCGATGACGAGATGTGCATGGACCTCGGAGCCGGAAAGGGGATAGGACCACTCGGTGCGGAACTTTTCGTAAGTGAAGGCGGGCGTGTAGCCAAGCTGCCGGAAGACTTCGGCGAGCGCGTCGCAGTCGCCGACCAGGGTCTCGGTTTCGATGCGGGTTTTATAGCGCGAGTCGTCGGCATTCTCGGGCATGCGCTTGTGGGTAAGGATGCAGAGATCGCCGTATTTTCGGAGGCGGAGGATCTGACGATGCTCGCGGAGATCACGTGCCGGCGTGTCGTAGAGGGTGTTGTGCTCAAAGGTGCGCTGGGTCTCGAGGTGAAAGCCGAGCGGGGGGAGGCGGGACTGGAGGGCTGCTGAATCTGCGACGGGGAATTTGACTTCTATCTCGGCGCTCTGCATGGCGAGAAGTATATGCGTGCGGGGACATAGGATGAGGGGGAGGATTTACACAGATGCAAGAGGGCCGGAGAACGCTGCGGTTGCGGGCAGAGGTGGCCGAGGATGTGGCGCGAGCGGCGGAGATGCTGCAAGGCGGAAGAACGGTCGCGTTTCCGACAGAGACGGTGTACGGGTTGGGGGCGAACGCGCTTGACGCCCCGGCGGTGGAACGAATCTTTCAGGCGAAGCAGCGGCCGGCGTGGGATCCGCTGATCGTGCATGTAAGCGACGAGGCGATGCTGCTGCGGGTGGCGGAGATTGCCGGTGAGGCGGGAGATCGGGCGAGGCTGTTGATGGAGGCTTTCTGGCCGGGGCCTCTGACGCTGTTGCTGCCACGAACAAGCGCGGTGCCGGACGCGGTGACGGCTGGACGGCCACTGGTCGGGGCGCGGATGCCGCGGCATGAGGTGGCGGTGGAGCTGATTCGGGCGACAGGGGCGCCGGTGGCGGCGCCGAGTGCGAACCGGTTTGGGAGGACGAGCCCGACAACGGCGGCGCATGTGCTCGAGGATCTGGATGGCCGCATCGACGCGGTGCTGGATGGTGGGGCGACAAGCGTGGGGGTGGAGTCGACGGTGATCGATGTGGGCCAGTGGCCGATGGTGATCTATCGTCCGGGAGCGGTGACGCGGGAGATGATCGCGGAGGTTGCGGGCGAGGTGCGGGTATTTGAGCCGGTGCCTGGGGGTCGGGAGTCAGGCCGGAAGCCGGAGAGCCTGCCTTCGCCGGGCGTGGCGCTTCGGCACTATGCTCCGCGAGCGCGATTGGTGCTGGTTCGGGAGATGACGGGGGAGGTGCGGCTGTCCTTGATCGAGGCGATCGACCGGGAGCCGGGTGCGCGTGTGGGAGTGATGTTGCCGCTGGGATGGGATGGATCTTCGGCGGCGGAGGTATACGAGTGGGGAGCCTGGGGTGATGCGGAGGTGCTGGCACGGCGATTGTTTGACGGGTTGCGGACGCTGGACCAGGCGGGTGCCGAGGTGATTGTGTGTCCGCTGCCGGACGGCGGGGGGGTGGGGGATGCGCTGCGGGATCGGCTGGAGAAGGCGGCCCGGAGGTAGAGGCGCACAGAAGAGGGGTGGAGACGGGCGAAGGCCAACAGCAGGTTCCTCCGCTGCGCTTCTGAATGACAAGCAAAAAGGGCAGGCAAGGGCAAGGGCGACAGCGGGTTCCTCCGCTGCGCTTCTGAATGACGAGTGAAAGAGCAGGCAACGCAGAAGCAATACAGCGGTCCTTCGGCTGCGCTCAGGATGACGGTGGAGAACTAGCAACGGCCAAGGCAGAGGCGATCGAGGGCAGCGAGGCGATGTAGCGGGGGGAGGCGGATCAGCGGGCTGCGGTGGAGAGCTGGGTGGCGAAGGCGTCGAGGGAGAGGGAGCGGAGGAGGTTGCGGCGCATGCCGGAGTAGACCTGATCGAGGCCGCGGGCGGCCTGCTCGATCCAGGGAAAGGTGAGGGTCTCGGACAGGCGCACGAGCTCGGGCCGGAAATCGACGTTGCGGACGAGTTCGGGGGTGCCGGCGCTGAGAAGGAGCAGATCTTCGAGGAGGAGAGCGAGAGCGCGGAGGAGGGCAGATGTCTTTGCCTGGCCTTCCGCGCCGGCGCGGTAGGTTTCGGTCATCTTGAAGAGCGCGGTGTGGTCGGGCTCCGCGGCGGCGTTGCGAAGGAGGAGCAGGGCATCGGCGCGGGCGGCGGTGTAGGCGGCGAGGTCAAAGGAGAGCGCGCGACCGGCGGCTCCCTGCGAGAGGCGCGCAATGAGGATGCGCTGCTGGGCGGGGAGGTCGGCGCGGCGGTCGGCGAGAAGCATCTCGATCTCTTCGGAGGGGAGGGCGCCGAGGCGGAAGTTGGCGCAACGCGAGCGGATGGTGGGGAGCAGCTCGCTGGGGTTCTCCGAGAGGAGGAAGATGTGGACGGTGGGCGGCGGCTCCTCGAGCATTTTGAGCAACGAGTTTGCGGCCTCCTTCATGAAGTTCGAGGCGGTGAAGATGAAGATTTTACGGGGGGCTTCGGAGGGGAGGTAGTGGGCTCGCTGGATGAGGGTTCGCACCTGGCCGAGCTTGATGAGGAGCTGGGGCGGATCGGGCGGGATGACCAGGAGGTCGGGATGAGGCTGGACGAGGATGCGGGTGTCCTTCTTGTCGGTCTCGCGGAGATCTTCGCGGGCGGCTACGGCTGCCTCGACCATGCCGGCGAGGTTGGCGGCGGAGGCGATGCGGGTGCAGTTGCGGCAGACGCCGCAGAAGCTCGCGAGAGACTGGCCGTTGGACCAGAGATCGCGGGGCTGGCGTTCGCACTGGATCGCCATGGCGAGAAGGAGGGCGAGGGTGTACTTGCCTGCGCCGGCGGGGCCGGAGAGGATGATGGAGCTGGGAAGGCGGCCGGCGGCGACGGCGCTGCGAAGCCGCTCGACGGAAGGGGCGTTGCCGACGAAATCGTTGAAGGTGGGTGGAAGGATGTTTGGCTGAGTCATACAGGTGGAGGGGTGCGGCGGGTCCTACTCGAGCTTTGGTGGAGGGATCGGCTTTGAGGGCTGCTAGGAGAGGTACTGTTTGAGCCAGGGGTCGTCGGTACGGACGAGCTCCTGGGTGTTGCCGTCGAAGACAATTTTACCCTCGTTGAGAACGAGGAACCTGGTTCCGGGATCGATGCCATGGTTCACGTCTTTCGGTGTGAGCTCCATGTGATTGGTCTGGGAGTTGAAGCGATTGGTGGCGAGCGTGAAGGCGTCTTGCAGACGATGCGTGACGAGGAGCGATGTGGTGTGCGAGACGTCGCGCTGCTTGACGACGAGCTCGATGATGGTGGTTGACGTGATGGGGTCGAGGCCGCCAGTAGGGGAGTCGTAGAGGATGAGGTCGGGACTGGTGACGATGGCGCGGGCGATGGAGACACGCCGACGCATGCCGCCCGAAAGCTCGGAGGGAAACTTGGCGATGGCCTGTTCGAGCTCGACGAAGGTGAGGACCTCTTCAACCCTTTTGTGAGATTCGTCGTGGGGGATGCGTTCTTCGTTGAGGCGATAGGCGATGTTGTCTTCGACGGTGAGCGAATCGAAAAGCGCGGACTCCTGGAAGACCATGCCGATGCGGCTGCGCAGCTTGTAGAGATCGACCTCGCGCATGGTGTTGACCTCGTTGCCGAAGACGCGGATCGAGCCGCTATCCGGACGGATGAGGCCGTTGGCGAGCTTCATGAGAACGGACTTGCCGCAACCGGCGGGGCCGAGGATGATGCGGGTCTCGCCGGGCATGACGGTGAAGGAGATGTTTTCAAGGACGGGCTTTACGTCGAAGGTAATGGAGACGTTGTCGAAGACGACGACGGGGTCTGTGCTGGCCGGGGCGTCCGGCCTGCGCTGTTCGAGCTCGTTTGCAATGGCTTCGGGCATAGTCCGTTAGCGACCGAAGATGCCGATCATGGTGCGGCTGATGAGGAAGTCGACGACGATGATGAAGACGGAGCTGACGACGACGGCCTGGGTGGTGGCGCGGCCGACGCCCTGGGTTCCGCCTTTGGTGTTCATGCCGAAGTAGGTGCCGACGGAGGCGATGATGAAGCCGAAGAAGAGGGGTTTGGTCAGGCCCTGGATGACGTCGGCGTAGACCAGCGAGCGGTAGGAGTTATGGAAGTAGGAGCTGGCGTTGAGCCCCAGCAGGGTGACGGAGACGAGGCCTCCACCGGCGATGCCGACCGCGTCCGAGAGGATGGTGAGGAAGAAGAGCATGAAGACGGTGGCGGAGATGCGTGGGGTGACCAGCTTGCGGATGGGATCGGTGCCGAGCGCGCGCATGGCGTCAATCTGTTCGGTGACCTTCATGGAGCCGAGTTCGGAGGCCATACCGGAGGAGTTTCGGCCGGAGACCATGAGGCCGGTGAGGACGGGGCCGAGCTCCTTGACCATCGAGAGAGCGACGAGGGTGCCGGTCATGCCGACGGCGCCGAACTGTTGCAGGGAGGTGGCGGACTGGAGGGCGAGGACGCAGCCGGTGAAGAAGCCGGTGAGGACGACGATGGGAAGGGAACCGACGCCGATCGAATCCATCTGGGTGTAGATATCTGCCCAGTAACGGGGCTTGGAGAAGAGATTCGCGACAGCCCGGGCCGAGAGGACGGAGTAGTCCTGAATGGAGGCGAGGATCTGTTTGGCAAAGACCTCTGGCGAGACAAGGGGCATGGTTTCTGTGGCTCAGGTTATCAGATGCGCCGGAGGGTAAATCGACTGTAACGGATTTGATATGAGCGGGGTTCCGGGTTGTCGTGGAAGAAGAGCTTGAGGCGGATGACCGCGCTGATGAGAAAATAGAGAGATGGCAGATGAGATGACGGCGGCCGTGTTGTATGGCAAAGAAGACCTGAGGTTGGAGCAGGTCGCGGTGCCGCGTGCCGGTGTGGGGGAGATTGTGCTGCGGGTGGGCGCGGCTTTGACGTGCGGGACGGACCTGAAGGTTTACCGTCGCGGGTATCACGCGATGATGCTGCAGCCGCCAATTCCGTTTGGGCACGAGGTGGCGGGAGTGGTTTCGGAGGTGGGCGAGGGGGTGGCGTCGCTGGAGGTTGGGGACCGGGTGGTGGCGATGAACTCGGCGCCGTGCGACCGGTGCTTCTGGTGCAGCAAGGGTCAGCAAAACCTGTGCGAGGATCTGCAGTTTAATAATGGCGCGTTTGCGGAGTACATGCGGGTGCCGGCCCGGATCGTGGAGAAGAATACGATGTGCGTCGCCGCGGAGATGCCTCTGGAGCATGCCGCGTTGACCGAGCCGCTGGCTTGCGTGGTGCGCGGCATGGAAGAGAGTGGAGCCAAGGCAGGCGACACGATGGTAGTGATTGGCGCGGGGCCAATCGGTCTGATGTTCATGCATGTCGCGGACCTGGCCGGGGCGCATGTGATCGCGGTGGTGAAACGGGAACAGCAGAGAGCGGCGGCGGAGATGTTTGGAGCGGCGGAGGTGGTGGTCGCGGGGCCGGACGACGAGACGGTCGGGGCGGTGAGAGCGCTGACGTCGGAGGGCCGCGGCGTGGATGTCGCGATTGAAGCGGTTGCAACCCCGGTTACGTGGCAGTGGGCGGTGGGGATGGTGCGACGGGGTGGAGTGGTGAATTTCTTCGGCGGACCGCCGGCGGGGACGATGGTGTCTCTGGACACGAACCTACTGCACTATGGAGACATCAAGCTGCTGGCCAGCTTTCATCACACGCCGCAGACGTGCAGGGCGGCCTTCGACCTGCTCAGAAGCGGGCGCTTCAAATGCGCGGAGTACATTACGGGGCGGGCCAGTCTGCGGGATGTGCCGGGCATCTTCGAACGCATGCGGACGCGAGACGGAAGCTCTGGAACGCTGGACATCAAGACGGCCGTGTTTCCGGCGGGGACGGGGCTGTGATGGCCGGGCTTGCCGCAATGGCTGACGAGAGGATCGCCGGGGACGATCTGATGGGTGCGCCGGAGGAACACAGAACGCCGGAGGAGCGGCCGACGATCGAGGAGGCGAAGGCGTGGTGCCACAGCCTGGCGACGACGCATTATGAAAACTTTCATGTCGCGACGTGGTTTTTGCCAGCGCGGGTTCGACCCCACTTTGAGAGTGTGTACGCGTACTGCAGGGTGTCGGACGATCTGGGCGATGAGGTGGCGACGCCGGAGATCGGGATGCGTCTTTTGAACACGTGGGGGCAGATGCTGGAGCAGTGCTATGCGGCGCCCGAGAGGAGCAGGCATCCGGTGTTTGTGGCGCTGCGGGAGACGATCGATGCGTGCGATCTGCCGAAGGATCTGTTTGCCGACCTGCTGCTGGCCTTTCGGCAGGACCAGGTGAAGACGCACTACGAGACGTGGGATGAGGTGGTGGAGTACTCGCGCCGCTCGGCGAACCCTGTGGGCCGGTTGGTGCTGCTGGTGTGCGGGTACAGGGACGAGGAGCGTGCGCGGATGTCGGACAGGATCTGCACGGGGCTGCAGCTGGCGAACTTCTGGCAGGATGTGATCGAGGATGCGGAGCGTGGGCGGAGGTATCTGCCGGCGGAGTCGATGGAGCGGTTCGGGGTGGAGGATGGGCAGATTGAAGGCCGGGTGTTTACGCCAGCATTTGGCGCCATGATGCAGGCGCTGGTGGAACGGACACGGGCGATGCTGCGCGAGGGAAGCGCGATCAGCGGGACCGTGGACCGGGAGCTGGCGGTGACGCTGGATCTGTTTCGCCGGGGTGGAGACGCGATCCTGGATGGGATTGCGGCGCAAGGATACGACACCCTGCGGGGGCGGCCAGTGGTGACGAAGCGGAAGAAGGCGATGCTGCTGGCGGAAGCGCTGGTGGCGAAGCTGCGAGCGTGGCGGATGCCTGCGAGCGATCGGGCCGCAACCCGTTGACGGCGACGGAGGGGTATGTCTTCTGTCGCGGTGTGGCTCGGCGCGAAGCGAAGAATTTTTACTGGGCGTTTCGGGTATTGCCGCGACATAAGAGCGATGCGATGTGCGCGGTGTATGCGTTTATGCGCAAGGCGGATGACCTTGCCGATGACGAGACCAAGACGATCGAGGAGCGCCGGAGACTGATGGCGGCGTGGGTGGGCGGGTGGCGGTACGCACAGCGTGAGAGCGAGCCGTCCGATCCGGTGTTTGCCGCGCTGGCGGACACGCAAAGGAGGTTCGGAATACCGGATGAGCTGCTGGAGGAGTTGGTGCGAGGGACGGCGATGGACCTAGAACCACGGGCGGCGATAGACCTTGAACCACGGGTGCCGGGCGCGGATGGCTTGCAGACCTATGCCACGTTTGAGGAGCTCTATGGGTACTGCTACCTGGTGGCTTCGGTGGTGGGACTGGTGTGTATACGGATCTTCGGATACGGGGATGCCCGCGCGGAGGGGCTGGCGGAGGAGACCGGCGTGGGGTTCCAGCTGACCAACATCCTGCGCGATGTGAAGGAGGATGTGGAGCGGAACCGCGTGTATCTCCCGATGGAGATGATGGAGGAGTTCGGGGTGTCGGTGGACCGGCTTCGTGCCGTCGCCCATGGAGCCGCGATTGGGGAGGGGGAACGAGCGCTTCTGGCCACGCTTGGCATCCGGGCGGAGCGGTACTATGTGTCCGGAAGAAAGTTGATTCCTCTTCTTGACCGGGACAGCCGGGCGGCCATGTGGGTTTTGTTGACGATTTACCACCGGCTGCTGCGGCAGATCGCGGGGCGGGGGATGGATGTCTTCACGAGCCGGGTGAGCGTGTCGACGACGACGAAGCTCTGGATCCTGATGCGCGGGGCTGCGATGGCTGCCTGGAATCGGGTGGCTGCTTGAGCCAGACGGATGTGGTTGTGGTGGGCGGCGGGCTGGCGGGTATGTCCGCCGCGATGGCTCTGGCGGAGTCTGGCAGGCGCGTGACGCTGCTGGAGTGGAGACCGTACGTGGGTGGGCGCGCTTACTCGTACGAGCATCCGGGGATCAGCGAGGTGATCGATTCGCAGCACGTGGTGCTGGGATGCTGCACGAACATCGTCGATCTCTGCGCGAAGGCGGGGGTTGCGGACTGGATCCGGTGGTACGACGAGCTGGTGTTTCTGGAGCCGAATGGGCAGCGGACTACACTGCGCACCGGGGTGCTTCCGGCGCCGCTGCACCAGGCGATCAGTTTCCTGCGAGCGCCGATGTTGTCGATCCGGGATAAGGCTGGGATCGCGGCGGGAATGGCGCGGTTTCTTCGTGGATACCCGGCTGACGACAGCGAGAGTTTCGCGAGCTGGCTGCGGCGGACGGGACAGACCGAGCGGGCGATCCGGCATTTCTGGGAGCCGGTGATTGTGGGTGCGCTGAACGACAGCTTCGAGCGATGCTCGGTGAAGTATGCGGGGAAGATCTTTCACGAGAGCTTTCTGCGTTCGGCCGAGGCTGGCCGACTGGGGATTCCAACGCGCCCCTTAACGGAGTTCTTCGAGCCGGTGGCACGGTTGGCCCAGAGCAAGGGGGTCGACGTGCGGCTGCGGTGCGGGGTCTCCGGTTTGCGCAAAGATGGCAACGGGTGGGTGGTGGTACTGGATGGCGGCGCGGAGATGCGATCTGAGTCTGTCGTGCTGGCGACGGATTACCGCCGAGCCTTGAAGCTGATCGCGGGGCTGCCCGGCGGAGAGGCGGTGACGCGGGACGGTGAGCAGATCGTGTCCGCTCCCATCACTACAGTTCACCTCTGGTATGACCGCGAGGTGACGGAGCTGGACCATGCGGTGCTGCTGGATACGCGGATCCAGTGGATGTTTGCAAAGTCTCGAATCCGGAGATGGGAGAAGGGGCTGGGGAGCTATCTCGAGCTGGTGATCAGCGCTTCATTCGCGGAGCTGGGAGTGTCGCGCGAGGAGATCCTGCGGCTGGCGCTGGAGGAGGCGGCCGGCTTTTTTCCGCGGATGCGGGAGGCTCGGCTGGTGAAGAGCAGTGTGCTGAAGGAGGCGCGCGCGACCTTCTCGGTTGCGCCGCGGACGGACCGGCTTCGGCCGGAGCAGGGGACGCGGTGGCCCGGGCTGTTTCTGGCGGGCGACTGGACGCGGACGGAGTGGCCCTCGACGATGGAGGGGGCGGTGCGCAGTGGGCGGCTCGCGGCGGGGGAGCTTGCGGGCGACCGGCTGAGGTTCATGGCGGCCGAGTTGCCGGCGGCAGGGCTGATGCGCCTTGTGGGATGAAGCGGTTGCCGCTCTGAAATGGGTTCGTCCGAGAATAGGCGGGGCCTACTACATGGCATCTCACCACCGATGCAGGCGAGTGGTCACTTTTGCTCGCTAGCAAACAGGAGATTTGGGATGTCGATGAACTGCGTGCGTATGGGGACGGGGCAGCCGCTGCTGATGCTGCACGGCCTGGGAGGAAGCTGGCGGTCGTGGACGACGATTACGGAGCGGTTGCGGCAGCAGCGGGATCTGGTGCTGGTGGATCTTCCGGGCTTTGGAGAGACGCCGCCGCTCACGCGCGAGACGACGATCCTGTCGCTGGCTGATGCGGTGACCGGCTTTCTCGGAGAGCAGGGGCTGTACGGCGTTGATGTGGTTGGGAGCTCGATGGGCGCCCGGCTGGCGCTGGAGCTGGCGCGCAGGGGGGTGGTGGGCGCGACCGTGGCTCTTGATCCGGGAGGCTTCTGGCGGGGTTGGCAGAGGAGATTCTTCTACAGCTCGATCTGGGCTTCGATACGCCTGGTGCGTCTGCTGCAGCCGCTGATGCCGGCGATCTGCGGGAGCGGATTCGGGCGGACGCTGCTATTTCCGCAGTTCTCCCCGAAGCCGTGGGCGCTCCCCGGCGAAGCGGTGCTGGAGGAGATGCAGAGTTATGCGCGGGCGAGACGCTTCGATGAGCTGCTGTATTCGCTCGCGTACGGGCCGGAGCAGGAGGGAGCGCCGGCGGGGTCGCTGAAGAAGCCGGCGGTGATTGGGTGGGGGCGGCAGGACCGGGTGTGTCTGCCTCGGCAGGCGGCGGTGGCGCAGACCGTGTTTCCGGATGCGCGGATGCATTGGTTCAACCATTGCGGACACTTTCCGCACTGGGACCAGCCGGAGGACACGGTTCGGCTGATTCTTGCGAGTACGGGTCCTGGTCTGCTGGAGTGAACGCATTTCCCTCTGGTCAGTTAGAGGGGGAGGGCAGGTTACTCTGGAGGCGTTTTGCAAGGGAGTCAACCGAAGTGTTGTCGGCCATCTCGCGGAGTTCCTCGTCCCCTTCGGTATCAGGTATGTCGAGTTTACGGCAGATCGCCTGGAGCAGCTGGAGAGCCTTCGTGACCTCTTTTTCTGCGAGCAAATCGATCTGCAGGTTGAGGTGATCGCGGGCGTCGCTACGCTGCTGCATCCGATTCTGCTTCATCAGGACGAAGGTGCTGAGCAGAACGCCCTCGACGGAGACGACCATGGCGAGCAGGATGAAGGGGTAGGGATCGAAGTGCGGAAAGAACGGAAAAACCTTGCTGTTGACGAGAAACCAGCTGATGAAGATCACCACGTGAATGACGACGAACCAGATACTTCCGCTGAAGCCGCCGATTACGTCGGCGATGAGGTCCTTCGGAGAGCGGCGCTGCTCGAAGCTCCGTTCGAGGTCGGCGACGGTGCGGATATTGGATTCGACCGTGGACGGAGCGGTCTCCGGTGTTTGGGCAGGCATGCAGAGATAGATGCGGAGGAGGAAAGCGCGATGACCTCTCTCCTAAGGAGACCGATCCGAGGTTCTCGCATCCGGGGAGTAAGTTGATGCGATGAAATCGGCAGTTGATTAGCTGAAAAGGAACTCCTTGGTGCGGAGTTCTTTGACGACGTCGCGGAGCTTGGCGGCTTTTTCGAATTCGAACTTTTTGGCGGCTTCGCGCATGTCGGACTCGAGCCTGCCGATGTAGGTGTCGAGCTCTGCCTGAGTGACGAACTCGGGCATGCCTTCGGTCTCTTCGACGAGGTCGGCGTAGTCTGCCCGGAGGATGCCAGCGAGGCCCATTTCGAGCGGGCGGTTGATCGCCTCGGGGGTGATGCCGTGCTCCTCGTTATAGGCGACCTGTACCTCGCGGCGTCGGTCGGTCTCGTTGATGGCGCGTTGCATGGAGTCGGTCATGTTGTCGGCGTAGAGGATGGCGCGGCCTTCGAGGTGGCGGGCGGCGCGGCCGATGGTCTGGATGAGGGAGCCCTGGGAGCGGAGAAAGCCTTCCTTATCGGCGTCGAGGATGGCGACGAGCGAGACCTCGGGAAGGTCGAGGCCCTCGCGAAGCAGATTGATGCCGATGAGCACGTCGTACTCGCCTTTGCGAAGGTCGCGGAGGAGCTTGATGCGTTCGAGAGTTTCGATTTCGGAGTGCATGTAACGGCAACGCACGCCGACCTCGGTGTAGTAATTGGCGAGGTCCTCGGACATGCGTTTGGTGAGCGTGGTGACGAGGACTCGCTGATTTTTGGCGGTGCGGTCGCGGATCTCGGCGAGGAGGTCGTCGATCTGACCTTTGACCGGGCGGATCTCGACCTGCGGGTCGGTGAGCCCGGTGGGACGGATGATCTGCTCGACGACGACGCCGGCTGCCTTGGTGAGTTCGTAGGGACCCGGGGTGGCGGAGACGTAGATGATCTGGCCGGTGCGGCCTTCGAACTCCTCGAACTTGAGCGGGCGGTTGTCCATGGCCGATGGAAGCCGGAATCCGTAGTCGACGAGATTTTGCTTGCGGGAGCGATCGCCATGCCACATGCCATGGAGCTGCGGGACGGTGACGTGTGACTCGTCAATGAAGAGGAGGTAGTCGCGCGGGAAGTAGTCGAGCAGCGTGGGTGGGGGTTCGCCGGGAAGGCGGCCGGAGAAGTGCCGGGAGTAGTTTTCGATGCCGTGGCAGTAGCCGACCGATTTGATCATTTCGAGATCGAAGCGGGTGCGCTGGTGAATGCGCTGGGACTCGACCAGGCGGCCTTCTTTTTCGAGCTGCGCCTCCCACTCGAAGAGCTCGTTGAGGATGGATTCGGTGGCGGTCTTCTTGCGCTCGGGCTGAACGACATAGTGGGACTTCGGGTAGATGGGGAGGCGGGAGTACTTCTGCTTGACGGTGCCGAAGAGCGGGTCTATCTGCGACAGGGAGTCGATCTCATCGCCGAAGAGCTCGATGCGGAAGGCGTTCTCGTCGTAGGTGGGGTAGACCTCGATGATGTCTCCGCGGACGCGAAAGGTTCCGCGGCGGAAGTCGACGTCGTTGCGCTCGTAGAGGATCTCGACAAGACGGCGGGTGATGTCTTCGCGCCTGATCTTCTGGCCGCGTTCGAGCAGGAGCAGCATGCCATAGTAGGCCTCCGGGGAGCCGAGGCCGTAGATGCAGGAGACGGAGGAGACGATGATGGCGTCGCGGCGCTCGAAGAGAGATCGGGTGGCGGAGAGGCGGAGTTTGTCGAGCTCCTCGTTGATGGTGGCCTCCTTTTCGATGAAGAGGTCGCCGGCGGGGATGTAGGCCTCGGGCTGGTAGTAGTCGTAGTAGGAAACGAAGTATTCGACGGCGTTGTTGGGGAAGAACTGTTTGAACTCGTGGTAGAGCTGGGCAGCGAGGGTCTTGTTGTGCGCGAGGATGAGCGCGGGCCGGTTGGACTCGGCGATGATGGAGGCCATGGTGAAGGTCTTGCCGGAGCCGGTGACGCCGAGGAGCACCTGGTCTTTCTCACCGGCGCCGAGGCCGGAGACAAGCTCGGAGATGGCGCGCGGCTGATCGCCCCGAGGCTTGTAGGTGGTCGTGAGCTGGAAGTCCATCTCTGTAGGATAACGGGTATGCGCAGCGGCCAAAAGGGGCTGGATCGCGGTAGTGGGTCAGTTTCAAACCGGATTCACAGTTGGTATTGAGTATCGCTGACGTGCTCCATCCACTCCACGACCTCCCCGCCGGATCGTTCCTGAATTGCGATATGAGTCATGGCCGTAGTCGGTGTGGCCCCGTGCCAATGCTTCTCTCCAGGCGCGAACCAGACCACATCTCCGGGGTGAATCTCCTCTGTCACGCCACCTTCCCGCTGAACCCAACCGCAGCCTGCCGTCACAATCAGAGTTTGTCCGAAGGGGTGAGTATGCCAGGCGGTGCGCGCTCCGGGCTCGAAGGTGACGCTGGCGCCAGCGACAAGCGCCGGGTCGGGTGCTTGAAAAAGCGGGTCGATACGGACAACACCAGTAAACCACTCTGCTGGACCTTTGCCCGAGGGCTGTGAGCCGATACGTTTGATTTCCATCAGCACATTTTAGTGGTTCTATATGGGAGACCTTTCAACTGACGCGCTACCGCCGCCTGGTCGAGCGCAAGGAGCATCTTAGGAAGGAATGGGGGAAAGGAATGGGAGAAAGTCTTATGGGTGCAGAGGTGGAGTTGTGGCTGGTACGGCATGGCGAGACGGAGTGGAGTCTGAGCGGGAAGCATACGAGCCGGACGGATGTCCCTCTGACCGAGAAGGGAAGGGTCCGGGCCGCGGAGCTGCGGGATTACCTGGCGGGGCGAAGCTTCGATGCGGTGCTGACGAGCCCGATGCAGCGGGCGCGTGAAACCTGCGCGATCGCCGGCTACGGAGACCAGGCGCGGGTGGAAGAGGGGCTGCGGGAGTGGGACTACGGCGTGTACGAGGGGCGCACGACCAAGGAGATCCGCGAAACCGAGCCGGGGTGGAGTGTATGGAAGGACCCGATCCAGAGTGGGGAGACGGTAGAGCATGTGGGTGAGCGGGCGGATGAGGTTATCGGGCGGGTTCTGGATGCCGTAGCGGGGCGGGAGCATGGGCGCGCCATTCTGTTTGCCCATGCGCACATCCTGCGCATTCTGGCGGCGCGGTGGATCGATCTGCCGCCGCGTGATGGGCGGCTCTTTGCGCTGGGTACGGGCAGCTTGAGCGTGCTGGGATGGGAGCGCGAGACGCGGGTGATCGAAAGCTGGAACCGGCAGTTTGAGGAGTAGGTCGAGAGCTGCAGCGAGTGCGTGCGCGAACGGAGGGGGGTAACGATGTCTGAGAGACTGCCGAGTCTGCGCTGGTGGGTGAAGTGGCTGGTGCTGCTGGCGCTGGCGACCGCGGCTCTGCGGTTGGTGCTGACGCAGGGAACGGTGCGGGCGTGATCGGCCGCGACCTGGCTAGAGCGCAGCGATGCTGGCTAGAGCGCAGCGATGCTGGCTAGAGCGCGGCGATGCTGGCTAGAGCGCGGCGATGCTGGCTAGAGCGCGGCGATGCTGGCTAGAGCGCAGCGATGCTGGCTAGAGCGCAGCGATGCTGGCTAGAGCGCCGCGATCAGAGTTGGCCAATCTCCTGGGCTGTGGGCGAGGTGATCGGGAGGCACTGTGACGAGGCTCTGGGCGCGAGGCCAAAGGTGCAGCCGATGCTTTGCGCGCCACAGTTGCGGGCGGTGAGGATGTCGACTGCGGAGTCGCCGATCATGATGGTCTGGCCTGGCGTGATGGCTGCGGAGCTGCTGTGGTTGTTTTGAGCGAGTGACGAAGCTTGCTGGATGAGGGTGCGGAGGCCGTGCGGGTCGGGCTTCTTGGTGTGGAAGCTGTTGCCTCCGTAGATCTCGAAGAAGAAGGGTGAGAGGCCCAGGTGCTCGCAGATCTCCTTGGAGGGACCGATGGGCTTGTTGGTGAGGCACGCCAGCAGGAGGGTGGGATGGCTGTCGCGGATGAGGGTGAGCGCCTCGAGAACGCCCGGGTAGAGGCGGGTAAAGTCGAGTTTATGAACGCGGTAGTAGCTAAGGAAGAACGTCAAGGCTTCGGTGACGTATTCCTCATCATGGATATCGCCCTCCGGGTCTCCGAAGGCGCGGCGAACGAGCATGGAGGCGCCGTCCCCGATGTAGGTCGCGATAACTGCATCCGGGAGCTGCGGTTTGCCGAAGTGCGCGAGGGTGGCGTTGATGGAGTTGCAGAGATCCCGGCTGGAATCGATCAACTTGCCATCCAGATCGAAGACGAGGAGCCGGGGAGAGTTGGGTTGCGAGAGGTCTCGACCGGTGGAAGAGAGCATGGGAACACGATACAGGCGCTCACGGATGAGAGGCCTTTGAGGGGCAACTCGCGCGGGAGAGCCGGCTACTTGATCTCGACGTCTCCGGAGCCGGTGCTGATGCGCAGGGTTGGACCGCCGCCGTTTACGGTGCCGCTTACGTGATGGTGATTGAGCTCACCCTGCGTGGCGATGGGCTGCTGGGTGCGAATGGTTCCGGAGCCGGTGCTGGCGTTGAGAGTGAAATGCGCGGACGAGCCCACGGTGAGCCGGACGGAGCCGGAGCCGGTGTCGACCTTCCAGTCTGTGGCGGGATTTCCGCTGACCTCGATGTCGCCCGAGCCGGTGCCGGCCTTGAGACCGCCGGAGATGTTGCTGAGACGGATGTTGCCGGAGCCGGTCTGCGCCCGTACGTCGCCGGGAGCGCTTTGCGTGAGTTCAATATCGCCGGAGCCGGTATCCAGGTTTGCGGGCCCCTGAACATTTCTGGCGCGTACGGAGCCCGAGCCGGAGCTTCCTTTGAAGCGCAAACCGACATCCTGCAGCTCGACATCACCGGAGCCGGTGGAGGCCTCGATGGAGGAGGCGCGGGGAAGGGTGACCTCGTAGTCGATCGAAATGTTGCGGTAGCGTTCGCCGGAGTGGCGCTCGCCGATAGTGATGTCGTTGCCATTCTGCGCGATGGGCGGGTTGCTGACGATCTGTTCGATGCGGGACTCGACATCGCCGGCACCGAACCAGCCGTTGCCGGCATGCAGATGCGCTGCCACGTGGAGCTGGTTATCCGACCCTGGCCGGAGATGGATGTAGCCGGAGCCGGTAGAGACGCTCACATTGGGACTGCCGCCTGTGGAGAGGGTCCGCTCGAAGTTGTGGTCCGCAGCGAAGAGAGTCGCGGAGAAGAGGACGAGAGTTGCGGAGGCGGCTAGTGTCTGGAGAGTCATGGTGCTCCTTACGCGGTGTCGGTCAGAAGGTCAGAAGGTCGGCGATGCGGGATTACGAGCCGAGCAGGCTGTCCCTGTTATTGCTGCAGGATGACGGTGTCGCCGAGCTTGATTCCGGAGAGCACCTCGGTCCGGGTTCCATTGGAGATGCCGGCGACGATCGGGAGCGCGCGGCGTCCTTTCTTTTGCTTTGGGTCAGGGACCTCGACGGAGGCTTTGCGCTCCTTGTCGTAGATGACGGCCTGTTCGGGAACGGTGAGCACATCCTTGTGTTCCTCGAGGAGGATCTCTGCATTGGCAGTCATATTCGCCTTGAGCTCGCCGCCCGGGTTGTCGATCGAGACGCGGACCTCAAAGGTGGTGACGTTATCTTTTTCGACGCCGAGGGGAGCGATCTTGGTGACTTTGCCGTTGAAGGTCTTGTCCTTGAACGATTCGACCTTGATACGCGCGGGCTGGCCGAGGTAGACCTTGCCGATGTCGGCCTCATCCACTTTGCCCTGAACGTAGACCTGAGTGATGTCGCCGATAGTCATGACGAGGGTGGCGGTGCTGCCGAGGACGAGGATCGAGCTGACGGCGTCGCCGACTTCGACATCGCGGGATAGGACGACACCATCCATTGGGCTGGTGATGATGGTGTAGGAGAGTTGGTCCTGGAGCTGCTTGAGGGAGGCCTGCGCCTGTGCGACCTGGGCCTGCGCCTGGCGGAGCTTGGAGCTATCGACGGAGATTTGAGAGACGGCTTTATCGCGGGTGTTGGCGGCGAAGAGGTACTTCTGCTGCGCGTCGTCGAGCGCCTGCTGGCTGACGACGCCGGCGGTGGACATCTGCTGGGCGCGATCCAGGGTGTGCTTGTACATGGGCAGGTCGGGCGCCTGTGCGCTAACCCGGTCGTAGTCGATGGCAGCGGCGGCGGCGCGCGAGTTCGATTCCGCTGCCGCCAGGAGCGCCTTTTGTGCGGCGACCTGATCGAGGATCTCCTCTTGATCGAGTTGAGCGAGTAGTTGTCCCTGGCGAACGTGGGCGTTGATATCGGTGCTGAGCCTGGTGACGATACCGGAGGCCTTCGATTTCACCTCGACCTTGGTGATGGGCTGAACCTTGCCGGTCGCGACGACGGACCGCGCGATGTCGCCACGTTCTGCCTTGGCGAGCTGCGACGGCTCGATCTTGGTCCCGTTTCCTCGCGCGGCAACGGTGACACCGAAGAGTGCGGCGATGATGACGGCAACGACGCCAGCCCAGAGCCAAAGTTTGCGTTTGCGTTTGCGCTCGTTTGCCACAGAATCACCCCAAGGCGCACCTGCTGAGGTGAGATACGCCATGAGGTGTGCTTACGCAGGCAGGGTGAAAGTAGTTCCGTAACGCACCGGATTCGCCAGCCCGCATTGGGTTCAGGCATATTTGCGGAGTACGCCGAGAACCTTGCCCTGAATGACGACACTTGCGGCCGGGGCGTAGATGGGGGGCATCTCGGTGTTGGAGGGTTGAAGCCGGATCATGTTGCCTTCGCGGTAGAAGCGTTTCAGCGTGGCATCGGTCCCGTCGACGAGAGCGACGATGATCTCGCCCTCCCGGGCGGTGCGCGTGCGCTCCACGAGAACGTAGTCACCGCTGACGATGTGTTCGTCACGCATGGAGTCTCCGTACACTTCCAGGGCGAAGACCTCGCGGTTGCCGATGATGTCGCCGAGCGAGATAGTCTCCGCCGTCTCGATCGCCTCGACAGGCCGGCCGGCGGCGATGCGTCCGAGCAGAGGCATGCGGTCGGAGGGCCGTTTGGGACTGCGCGCCGGGAGGACGTCGATGGAGCGACTTCGGTTGTGCGCACGCTGGAGCAGACCCTTGTTCTGGAGGTTGGTGACGTGCTTGTGGACGGTCGCGAGCGAGTTCAGGCCAAGGCCGCTGGCAATCTCCTCGAAGGACGGGGAGTACCCGTTTTTCTGCGTGAAGTTGGAGAGAAAGTCGAGGACCTCTTTTTGCCGCCGCGTGATAGCCATGTCGACATTCTAGCGAATAAAAAGCGAACTGCAATAACCTTTTTGGTGCAGGGGGAACTACGTCATGGGGGTAACGGGGGTTCGCAAGGTTATCCCGGTTCCGGATTTGGGAATGCTAATGCAGAAGATTGCACATTGTTCTTGCCCTGGCGCGCGCGCTCCCAGAAGGTAACAGGTGCAGCCGGCCGACCGGACTGCCAAGGAATGAATGGATGCGGATCATCATTGTGGAACAGGATGCTGCTTTGGGAGTGTTTCTGACCAAGGGCCTGATGATGCAAGGCCACGATGTGAAGTGGACGGATGGTGCGGAGGAAGCCCTGGCCCTGGCGCAGGCAGGCGCACCCAACCTGATGGTGATCGACGTCTCCTCAGACAGTGGGACGGGTCTTCTGGCGACCATCCATAAGCGGCACAGGAGAACGGCGGTGCTGACCCTGACCGGTTGCGATTCGGTGCAGGACAGGGTTCGATGTCTCGATTTAGGCGCGGATGATTGCATGACGAAACCCTTCAGCTTCCACGAGTTGGCGGCACGGTGCAGGGCGATTTTCCGACGGCAGGAGCGGTCGGGAGAGATAGTGATGATGCATGGCGAGCTTCGGCTGGAGAGGATCAGCAGATCTGTTTCGATGGCGGACTGGCCGATCAGCCTGACGGCGAAGGAGTTCCGGCTGCTGGAGTATCTGCTGCAGAATGCAGGCCGATGCTGCAGCAGGAGTGAGTTGATGGCGCAGGTCTTTGATCTCGCTCCGGAGAACGGGACCAATGTGGTTGATGTCTACATTAATTATCTGCGCAAGAAGCTTTCGGTGAAGGGGGACTTCTCCGGCATCATGACGGTTCGGGGCGCGGGATATTGTTTCAATCGAGAGGGTTTCGCTGAGTCTGGGCCGGGTGCGACGGCAGTAACCGAGGTGTGCGCTCATGCGTGAGACCGGCCGGGTGATGCGAGTGGACGGTGGGTGCGAGTGAGCCTTTCCTCGTGGGTGCCAGTGGTTCATCCCGGGCTTCCGGTCAGTTGTCTCCTGCCGACGCTGCGGACGGTGCTGATTGCGAGCGCGGACGAGGGCTTGCGGGGGCGACTGCACGGCGCGTTGGCGAAGCTGCGATGGCAGGTGTATGAAGCTGCTGGCGGCGCGGACGCGATGGCTCAGCTGGACCAGTTGCAGCCAGAAGCTCTTTTCGTCGATGGATGGCTTCCAGACTTGCAGGTGGAAGAGTTCGCGGAACTGGTGCGAGGGCAGTATCCGGAGATGGACCTCTTGCGGATGGACGGCCTTCTCCTGAATGTGGCGGCGCGGAGCCCACGGCGTCATGAACTTCTTCAGGTCTTAAGAGAGGTCTCGGAGGGCAATGAATCCGAGGAGGCTCGACTGCCTGAAAGGTCAGCACTGCAAGCACCGGCGGGTGCCGAGGCGGGCGGCTATGCGCAAGGCGAATGGTTACGGCGCCCGATCGAGGTTGCTGACGATGTAGCTCGGACAAAGCCGACGGCGCGAATCGACGGCTTCCTTCCTGAGATGGTGGGAGGCAGCGCAGCTATGGCGGAGCTGGGCAAAATGGTGCGATTGGTCGCGCCGCGGTCGACAACGGTGCTGATTGAGGGCGAGACAGGAACGGGGAAGGAGCTGGTGGCGAAGGCGCTCCACCGTCTCAGTTCGCGTGCCAACAAGCCGTTTCTGGCTCTGAACTGCGCTGCTATCCCGGAAGCGCTGCTGGAAGCGGAGCTGTTTGGACACACGCGCGGAGCGTTTACGGGCGCGGTGCGATCAAGAACGGGACGGATTGAGGCGGCGGACGGTGGCACCCCTTTTTCTGGATGAGATCGGCGAGATGCCATTGGCGTTGCAAGCTAAGATGCTGCGGTTCCTCGAATGCGGGGAGCTGCAGCGGGTGGGCGACAACGAACCGACCTACGTGGATGTACGCGTGATCGCGGCGACGCATCAGCTGCTGGAAGAGCGGGCGGAGGCACAGACTTTTCGGCTCGATCTTTATCATCGGCTCGCGGTGTTCCCGATCGACGTCCCGACGCTGCGATCGAGGGTGGACGATATCCCGCTTCTGGCGCAGCACTTTGTTGGACTGCTGGGACGTGGATCAGAGCTCAAGCAGATCTCCGAGGCGGCGATGCAGCTGCTATGCGATCATCTCTGGCCTGGCAATGTGCGTGAGCTTGCGCATGTGATCGAGCGCGCGGTGATCCTTGCGGAAGCGAGCCCGATGATTGGTCCGGAAGAGATTCGGGTTCGCAAGCGGGATCGCTCCACTTAGCAGGTGGCCTGCCCGATCTTTTGTACCAGTGACGAGTTAGTGTAGCGCGGCGAGTTTTGCAGATATCTCGCCGCCGTCGAGGGTGTGGGGAAGTGGGAAGCGCACTTTGCTTTCCACTTCTCCATACC